>ERZ1370068.7304-contig-6230_pt1 | contig 131867 bp, 221 predicted proteins | sample MGYA00561227_ERZ1370068 | MGnify/ENA primary metagenome ERZ1370068 (study PRJEB38410, sample SAMEA6850437) | metagenome | study: Metagenomic assessment of the ecological functions of the soil: analysis of the soil microbiota associated with the...
GGTAGTACTTCGTTCCAGTTACGTATTGCCACTCGCAGCTGGCTCGACCACGGGGACGCGCGTTCTGGCGAGCCTTCCCAACATTCCGGAACCTGGCCAATCTGGACGAGCTGGCCGGCGGCGACTGGACCTTACGGCCCCAACGGCGTGCTGGACATCCACGCACGTGCGATTCTTCACGCGATCCTCGCTCCGAAAGTTGTTCGAAGAAACGGGATATGTCGTCCAGCAGATGATTCCGCTGACGCAACGGAAGCGCTCGAGCGGCGCGTCGTGGACCGGCGCCCCGGCCAGATCGTGACGCGCAACATGACTATTCGATATCAAATTTCGAGGAGCTGGAGGAGCTCTACGCGCTGCAATACGTGATTGACGCCAGGCCGGCTCCCGGTGTCCCTTTGACGACGGGCGGGCGTGACGGCCAGTCCGCTCGGGAATTCAAGGTCGCAACAGCCCTTGCGCGTGTGGCAGCGGCAAGCGTTACAGGATTGTCACGGAGCGATCGCACCCGCAGCTAGCCGTCCATCGTTTCGCCCACGCGAGCGCCGACACGCGTCTCAATATCGGCGCCGGACCCGGAATGGACGCATCTCTCTCCCGATCAGCGAGGATGAGCTCGGCGCGACGATGGAGGCAGCGCTCGCCCATCAAACCGCCGGACGTCTGGACGAGGCGGCCACGCGCGTACCGTGCTGTGCTGGTTAGCGCTCCCCAGACTCACGACGCCGCACATGCTTGGCGTGATCGAGGTGGGGGCTGGGCATCTTGATCGCGCCGAGGCGTTGATCCTCGGGCGATGTCGCTGCGACCTCCATACAGCGTCATCGAGGAGCAACCTGCAACTGCTTCGCCGAGACGCGTATCGCGCGTTCGCGTGCGATCGAGGACGAGCTCGCGGAGCGCCGCGTTGCCGATTCTCAACGATCTGATATTGAAGCCGTTGCGTCCCCGCAAGGGCGACGATCGGCGACGCCGGGTTCGGACACCGTTCACCTCATAGGGCTATTCGGCGGCGATGACGACGATGTCATCGCATTGCGGGCGTTGGAGCAGGCGCTTTCCTCAAGAACGGTCAGGAAGTGGACACCCTACCGGGGCAAATCGCCCGCTTCGACTGCGCAAGGATGCACGGCCATCGATTCGCCCAGCGGACGCTATCCCGCCGGCGGAACGCTCGTCTTCGTTGGCGTGAACTACGATCTCGACGACTGGGTTGAACGCGCCGAGGCCGATCGAGACCATCGTCTGGTGCGGTCGCGGAAGGCCGTCGGTTTACCTCACCCAGCTGCGCGCGATCGCCGGGGATGGTGCCCAGACGCATCGAGCTGGCGTTCGCTTCCCGCTTACGTGCGCAGGCGGTTCGGCTCCGGACATGCTGTCGTGCCGGTGCCGATGCCGACGCACGATGCTTCCTCTTCCGTAGCGAACTTTCGGCCGAGGGTCCCCGTTGCCGGTGGAGGAACAGATAGGCCATGGACGGCGGGCATCGTCGGTCAGATCAGCGATCGAATCGACACGCCGGTGGATGCTAACTTCGTGGCGGAGATCGGCCACCGGGCCGACGCTCGCCATCTACGACCGGGGCCGTACCGTTTTCCTGGGAGCCTCGCGCTCGATACGCTTCGTCGAAAGAGCGCCCGACGGAACGCAAGCCTTTGTTTCGGAGGTCGACTGTCTCTTCTGCCGCCGGCAGCCAGCGGGTGGAGACGAGGACGATGGCCGCGCCATTCTTGCGGCGATGGCGCGTGTGCATCCCCGTGATCTGTCCGCGCGATTCGATCCATTCGGACTTCATTGAGGACCGCGTCACTGGCTTGCTGTATGACGACGACGAAGAAGCCCTTGGCTTGGTCTCGCAATTGCGACAGACGCGAAACCGCGCTGCCGATCTCGGCGCGGCGGCGCGATCAGCCGCCGTATTTCTCGATTCGACCGCATCGGTCGGCGCCCCGCGTTCGCTGTTTCCTGGCCAGCGCCTCTGGCGGCCGTGGATCCATGACCGAAGCAGCGCCGTCGTTGAATCTCGAGCGAGCGCGCGATCCACTGGTGCGCTGCATCGCGTTTCATCTTTCCCAGTTTCATCCGATTCCTGAAAACGACCAATGGTGGGGCAAGGGTTTTACCGAGTGGACCAATGTCACGCGGGCGCGCCCGAATTTCGTCGGGCACTATCAGCCTCATTTGCCCGCCGACCTCGGATTTTACGACTTGCGCCTTCCCGAGGTCAGGAGCAGCAAGCCAGCCTCGCTCGGGCGCATGCGATCCACGCGTTACCGCTATTACTACTACTGGTTTGCCGGAAAGCGACTGCTGGAGCGACCGGTCGAAGAAATGCGAACCTCGGGCAAACCGGACTTCCCTTATTGCTTCTGCTGGGCGAATGAGAATTGGACGCGACGATGGGATGGGGCGGATAACGAAATTCTCATCGCACAGAATCGGAAAGAACCGACGACGAGCGTTTTATCCGCGAGCTGCTGCCTCATTTCCGCGATGTTCGTTACCTGCGCGTGGATGGCAGGCCGCTTCTGATTGTCTATCGGGTGGGGCAGCTTCCAAACCCGCGCGAGAGGCAGAATCTGGCGCGACATATGTCTGAAAGAGGGTGTGGGCGAGCTCTATCTCTGCGCCGCCAAGACCTACGACACCGGCGATCCGGCGCTCTACGGTTTCGACGCGATCGTCGAGTTTCCTCCGCATGGCGTACGCGTGGCGAAAAAGAACGACTTGTATCAGATTAACAATCCAGCGTTCCGGGGCTCGATCATGATTACCGCGAGCTGGTAGCAGATCACCTCGTCAGGCCGCAGCCCGGCTACAAGATCCATCACACGGTGATGACCGGCTGGGACAACACCGCGCGAAGGCCGGATCTCGCGAATACGTTCGTGAACGCAAGCCCCGAGGCGTATGAGGTATGGCTGAGGGAGATCGTCGCCCGGACCGTCGAAGCGGGAGCCACAGGAGCGTCTGGTCTTCATCAACGCCTGGAACGAGTGGGCCGAGGCCGCGCATCTCGCAACCCGATCGCCGCTACGGTTTGCAATACCTCGAAGCGACGCGCGGGCGGTTTGCGGCGAGCCGGTGGACGGCGCGCCGTTCGCGAGGTTCTCCGGCCGGACCCGGTTCGAGGACAAACGCGCTGTCCGAAGTGACAATCACCGATCAGGGCGCCGGCGCGCTCATTTCCCACGGCAGGCTTCGCGTAAGCAGCACGTTGAGCAGGTTGTCCTGGAAGTTGATGTTGCCGGTCAATCGGTCGTGCCGCTCGCACAAGAAAAACCAGTAGGCGATGGGAATGAAGCTGTCTTCGTTTTGCGGCGCGCTCGGATCGAGGGTTTCCGCGCGCCAGCAGCGAGGGCTTGGTCACCTTGCCGTCGCCGGGCTCGAGCATGAGCTCGTCGTAGCGAACGCCGGACACGCGGTGGCGGATATCGTCCGGGTAGAGCCGCGCGACGGGGTGTTCCGGCTTCGTCCTCCAGCGCGAGCCGCGCCGGGCGTAAGCGTGCAATCGCCCCCGAACAGCACATAGCGTATCGGCGTCGCAGGTTCGGGCGTCGACAGCGCCCACATGAAAGCGGCGTGCGCGCTCGAGCCGGTAGTCGAAGTATCGATGCAGCGCCGCGAGATACGCGTCGGCATCCGTGCCGTGCTGCGCGCGGATGCGTGCTTCGACTCGCGGGATCGAAGATCGACCAGCGGTAGCGTCGCCAGACTTCACCGTCGAAGAGATCGTCGTTGCGTGCTGCGCCGGAGGAGTCGATCAGCCAGGTGACCAGCGGGTGCGGGAAGAGCTGGTAGCCGGACGGCAGCGTGGCGAGCACTTCCTGCGGAATGCGCTTGAGCCCGATCGGCTCGCCGACCAGGAAGGCATGCAGCGCCGACGCCGCGCCCATGTTCGGCGTGCCGAGCAGGATGAGCTTGCGCACCCGCGTGGTGCCGTAAAGCGTGACCCGTTGCTCGCTGCCGTCGAGCACGTCGACCGGGCCGTAGCGCAGGTAATAGCGCGCGACCAGCCCGCCCATGCTGTGAGCGATGATGTCGACCCGCAGCGTAGGGTCGTCGTAGTCGCGGCGCAGCGCTTCGATCAGGCCGGTCGAGCCCGCGCGCCGCGTCGACGTTGTCCTGCCGCCAGTCGTAGGGATAGATGTAGTAGCGGCGCTCGCCCGGGACGCTGGGCGTGCCGGGCGTCGCTTTCACATAGCCGCCGAAGCGCTGCAGCGCATCGATGATCTGGCCGTAGAAATCCCGGCCGAGGGCGGCGTCGGTGATGCCGAACGCCTCCTTGTTGTCGGGACGGACCTGCAGCGATGCGCGATCGAAGTCCGAGCTCGAGCGAGCGGTAGTCGTCGAACAGGATCATCTGCGCGGATCCGGGCCAGATCTCGGCGCCGGTGGTTCGATCGCGCAGGCGCGAGCCGAACAGCCCTGGAATCACGATGACCGGCGTGGTGTCGGCGCCTTCGCTGCCGATGCGGTAGAGCCTCGCCAGATCGGGGCGGGCTGGCTCCTCGCTGCATGCGGCGAGCATGGCGCCGAGCGTGACGGCGCCAAGAAGTCGGAGCAGGTGCGCGTTCGACCCTCACGCATGCATTCTAGCGCGCCATTGCGCGTGTGGATGTGGAGAATTATCGAGATTGAAGGACGGCGGAAAACGGGCGTCGTTCCGCCCCCGATTCAGCGTTCGAGGGCAGGCTTCAGCGGGGACCCAGCGGCGTTCGTGCAACGACACTGGGATTCCTGGCTCGTTGCCTTCAGAAACTTCGGCCTTCGGCCTCGTTTTCGCGGGAATGACGATACTACGTTCTGAGCGTCAAGGTGTTCGCCCTACAGCACCTCGGCTGCGTGATCCGGCGAGCCGCGACCGCTCGCCGCGCAGCAGCGTGACGTGGCCCGCAGTGCGACCAGCCCTTGAAGCGGTCGACGACGTAGGTGAGGCCCGAGCTGCCCTCGGTGAGGTACGGCGTGTCGATCTGCGCGATGTTGCCGAGGCAGACGACCTTGGTGCCGGGGCCGGCGCGCGTGATCAGCGTCTTCATCTGCTTGGGCGTCAGGTTCTGCGCCTCGTCGATGATCAGGTACTTGTTGATGAAGGTGCGCCCGCGCATGAAGTTGAGCGATCTTCACCTTGATGCGCGAGCGGATGAGATCGCGCGTCGCGGCGCGGCCCCATTCGCCGGCCTCGTCGTCGGTCTTGTTGAGCACGTCGAGGTTGTCCTCGAGCGCGCCCATCCACGGGTTCATCTTCTCTTCCTCGGTGCCGGGCAGGAAGCCGATGTCCTCGCCGACCGGCACCGTGACGCGCGTCATGATGATCTCGGAGTAGACCTTGAACTCGAGCGTCTGCATCAGCCCGGCGGCAAGCGTGAGCAGCGTCTTGCCGGTGCCCGGCCTGGCCGAGCAGCGTGACGAAGTCGATCTCCGGATTCATCAGCAGGTTGAGCGCGAAGTTCTGCTCGCGGTTGCGCGCGGTGATGCCCCAGACGTTGTTCTTCTGGTGCGTGTAGTCCTTGCAGCGTCTGCAGCAGCGCGGTGCGGCCGCGTGACTTCCTTCACCATCGCGTACAGCGGCGTCTCGCCCGGCCCTTGGCTTCCTGGTAGACGAACTCGTTGACCAGCAGGCTCGCGGCACAGCGGGCCGGTGACGCGGTAGTAGGTGTGGCCGCCCTGCTGCCACGATTCCATGCCCTTGCCGTGGCGGTCCCAGAAATCCGCGGGCAGCTCGCGCATGCCGCTGTAGAGGAGGTCGGTGTCCTCGAGCACCTTGTCGTTGAAGTAGTCCTCGGCGGCGATTCCCAGCGCATGCGCCTTGATGCGCATGTTGATGTCCTTCGACACCAGGATGACGCTGCGCTTCGGGATGCGCGTTGCGCAGGTGCATGACCACGGCAGATGATCTGGTTGTCGGCCTTGCCGCCGGCGAGCGAAGGCGGCAGCGCGGTCGAGATCGCCTCGGTCTGCAGGAACAGCCGGCCGGTCGCCGCGCCGCCGCTGCGCGGCTTGAGCGGGATGCCGGCGCGATGTTGCCGGCGCTGATCGCGCGTCGCGGCGGTGACCAGCTCGTCGAGATAGCGCGACGCCTGCCGCGCGTTGCGCGCGACTTCGGTGGTGCCCTTCTTGTTGTTGTCGAGTTCCTCGAGGGTGAGGATCGGCAGGAAGATGTCGTGCTCTTCGAAGCGGAACAGGCTGGTGGGATCGTGCATCAACACGTTGGTGTCGAGCACGAAGAGTTTCGGCGTACGGATGTGCTTGACGGGTGTGTGACGTGAAGCGCGGAGACGAAGGTTGCGCTCGACCATGGGCCTCCTCGGGCTATCCGATGAGTTGCGGCCCCATCGTAGCCGACGACAACGCGCGAGCACAAGGGAGTAGTGGTCGCCACGGCCGGCCGAGGGCATCGCTTGTGGTGGAAACGTCACAGTAGCCGCCGGGCGATCTTCATCGTGTCCGCCGTTGGTCCCACCCGGCGGTCAGGATACAGCCGCGATGTTCCGCGGGGAAGTCACCGCGACGGCAATGCCGCGATCGGGTCGGGAATGAACTTCCTTGCGCTGTGCGCTGACCAAGCCGAGAACAAGTCGCCGGGCCGCACCGGTCGAGCGTCGCGGCGTCCGTCCTGCTCGGCGCCTCGCAAGATTATCAACTGGTAGAGTTCAGTCATCTCCGTGCCATCCATCCGAACGCGCCCATCGAAGCTTGCGATCCTGTCCATTACTCTGCTGAGTTCTCTTGCTGTCGGTCGCGTTTGTCGCGTGCGCCGCCGCCGCCGCGCGAACCCGCTGCGTTCCAGTCTGCACACCGAAGTCGTCGAGCTCGACGGTCACCGGGTCCACGTCGATCGTCTACGAGCCCGCCGGCGAACCACTCGGACGCCGTGGCGATCGTTGCCCATGGTTTCACGCGTTCGCGCGAGCGGCACCGCGATCTCGGGCGCTCCGCTCGCTGCGGCGGGTGTCACTGCCGTCATTCCGGATTTGCCGTATGTGCTGAACCATTGGGGTAACGGCGACGCCATCGAAGAACTCGTCGCACAAGCTCGAAGCAGGTGCCCTTGGCGTGCCACCGATCGGGCAATCCCGCCTCGTGTTGATCGGGACCTCAGCCGGCGGGCTGGCGACGGTGCTCGCTGCGGCGAAGCTGCCGAACGCTCGCCGGGATGGATCGGTCTGGATCCCGGTCGACAGGACGGGCAGCGGGGTTCGACGCGGCCTCGCGGCTGTCAGCGCCCGCGGTCGTGCTGCTCGCCGAGCCTTCGGGATGCAACCTGTTCGGCAGCGGCCGCTCCATTGCACGCGCGGTTCCGGACTTGCTGCGCTCCGTGGTGCTCACGGGCGCGTCGCACTGCGATTTCGAAGGGCCCACCAACAAATTCTGCCAAAGGGTCTGCGGCGGCTCGTCGCCCGAAATGCAGTCCCGCGCGCGCGAGGAAACGGTCGCCGCCGTAGTGGAGATGTTGCGCGGATCCGTGGCAGCTCCGGCTCGGATAGCGCCCCGGGGATGCGACGCACTGACTCCAGGTGCCGCCCTACGCGGACGCGGCGGACTACCGCGCGGTCAGAGCGCTTTCACCGCCTCGCAGAACTTCCTCCGCGTGCCCGGGCACCTTCACCCCGCGCCATTCGCGCACCGAGCTTGCCGTCGGGGCCGATCAGGAACGTCGAGCGCTCGATGCCTCTGACTTTCTTGCCGTACATGTTCTTCATCTTGATGACGCCGAATCGCGCGCAGAGCGCCTCGTCCGCATCGGAGAGCAGCTCGAACGGGAACTCCATCTTGCTCTTGAAGTTCTCGTGCGACTTCAGGCTGTCGCGCGAAACACCGACCACTACCGCGCCCAGTTTCGCGAACTGCTTGTGCAGGTCGCGGAACTGGGCGCCTTCGACCGTGCAGCCGGGCGTGTTGTCCTTGGGGTAGAAGTACAGAACGACCGGGTGGCCCTTGTGCGCCGAAAGCTTGAAATCGCCGCCCGTGCCGGGCGCCGTGAAGTCGACTATCTTTTCGCCGGCCATGCTTTCCTCCGTGGCTGCAGTTGAATGAACGCGCCTGCGGCTCGCACCGCGCGACGCCGGCAGCATCGGCGCGACATGATGCTGCGCAAGCGCGGACTCGCTACGCCGCGGCCGCCAGATCGACGTCACCGAGAAACTCGCGCCCCTGCGCGAGAACACAGTTCCGCTGCGGCCCGGGATCGCGCCCGGCCGCGACTTCGCAGCGCGGCAGCGCCAGAGGCTGCAGCGTGTCGTACAAGCCTGCGCATCGACGTCGATGCGGTAGCCCTGCGCCTTCCAGCCGACGATGAGTCGCTCCAGCACCGGCGCGAGCGCATGCCCTCGAGCTCCGCGTGAAGCGTGAAAACGTGCGCCGCGGCAACGGGCGATACCGGCACGGTGGCGCCGTCATCGCCAGCAGCGTCTCGGCGACGTTGTCTTCCGTGACGCCGTCGCTGCCGATCAATTCGTCGAGCGTCGGCAGCGTCGTCGGAAGCTGCGGGCAGCGGACCAGCTCGGCGTTCCACACCGGAAGATGCGGATACACGCCGCGGCCGTCGGAGCAGTAACTCGAAGCCCAGCACCTGCGTCAGCCGCAGCGCGTGCACGTTCATCTGCCAGCCCGCCGCGCCGTGCGTCAGCGGCGGCTCCTTGAAGATGTCGGTAAAGCGCTCGCAGGCGAGCTGCATCTGCTCGCCGCGTCCATTCGGCGCCGGCGCCATCGACGCCGTCCTGCCACTTGACGTGGTCCCAGCAATGGACGCCGACTTCGAAGCCCTCGTCGCGCACGCTGCGCATGACGTCGCCCGCCGCGCTGGCCGATGTCGGGTCCCGGCAGCAGCGTGCCGTAGAGCAGCGTCTTGACGCCGTAGTGCTTGACCACCGACGTGCGCTGCACCTTGCTGAAGAACCCGGGACGAAACACGCGTTTGATCGCGCGCCCGGTGTGGTCGGGTCCGACGCTGAACAGGAACGTGGCGCCGGCCTGTGTCGTGCGCAGCAGCTCGACCAGGTTCGGCACGCCCTCGCGCGTACCGCGCAGGGTGTCGACGTCGATTTTCAGAGCGCAGGAGCATCGCGACTGCCGTCGGCGACGTCAGTCGACCAGCGCGCGCGCTTCCGCCACCTGGCCGCGGTACGCGTCGAAGATGCGCTTCAACGCGTCCTCCATCGTTCACCGCGGGCTTCCAGTCGAGATCGGCGCAGGTGTTGTCGATCTTGGGCACGCGATTCTGCACGTCCTGGTAGCCCTTGCCGTAGTAGCGCGTCGGCCGTGGTCTCGATCAGCTCGACCCGCGCCGCGTTGTCGCGATACTCGGGATAGGTGAGCGCGAGCTCGAGCATCATCGTCGCCAGCTCCCGCACCGCGAAGTTGTTCGCGCGGGTTGCCGATGTTGTAGATCTTGCCGCTGGCGATGCCGCTTGTCGTTGGCGATGATCTTGCAGCAGCGCGTCGATGCCGTCGTCGATATAGGTGAAGGCGCGCTTCTGCGTGCCGCCGTCGACCAGCTTGATCGGCTCGCCGCGCACGATATGGCCGAGAAACTGGGTGATGACGCGCGAGCTGCCTTCCTTGGCGGTGTTGATCGAATCGAGCCCGGCGCCGATCCAGTTGAACGGACGGAACAGCGTGTAGTCGAGCCCTTCCTGCATGCCGTAGGCGTGGATGACGCGGTCCATCAGCTGCTTCGGCGCAGGAATAGATCCAGCGCGGCTTGTTGATCGGGCCCAGCACCAGCTCGGAATGCTCCGGATCGAACTCGGCGTCGCGCGCACATGCCGTAGACCTCGGAGGTCGACGGGAAGACGATGCGCTTCTTGTGGCGCACGCAGGCGCGCACGATCGGCAGGTTGGCCTCGAAGTCGAGCTCGAACACGCGCAGCGGCTCGCGCACGTAGGTCGCCGGCGTGGCGATCGCCACCAGCGGCAGCACGGTGTCGCATTTCTTGATGTGGTACTCGATCCACTCCCTGTTGATGGTGATGTCGCCTTCGAAGAAGTGAAAGCGCTTCTCCGGCATGCAGATCGCTGATGCGGTCGGTCTGCATGTCCATGCCGTAGATCTCCCAGTCGGTCGCGGCGACGATGCGCTGCGAAAGGTGATGGCCGATGAAGCCGTTGACGCCGAGGATGAGGATTTTTCGCATGGGAAGAGACTTCGCCGCAAGCCGCGACAGCGCGACCACAGGCACCTAGAGCAGCGCGCGCATTTTACCCGGGCCCGCGCCGACCGGGCCAAACTGATCGCTCAGCGCCGAGCGGCACGCCGGTCGCGCCGTACGCAGCGCCGTGCGTGGCCGCGAAGTCCGCTGCCGACACGTCCGCGCCGTCGATCTCCAGCTCGAGGATCGCAAGCGTGCCGCCGCCGCCGCAGCGCGCGACGAGGCGACCGTCTGCCACCGTCATCGATGGACCGCGCACGCGGCGCAGCGTCGGCGTCGAGCACCCGCGTCCGCAGGACGCGCGCCGGTCGGCCGGCGAAGCGTGGTGAACGCGCGCCGGGATAGGGCGGCGCGACCGCGCGCACGAGGTTGTGGATGGCGGTCGCGCTCTTCGACCAGTCGATCGTTCCGTCCTCGGGCTTGCGGCCGCCGTAGTACGTACTGGCGCTGGCATCCTGCTTGATCCGCGGCGCGTTGCCCGCCAGCAGCGCCGGCAGCGCACGACTCAGCGCGAGCTCCGCGGCGACGGTGACCTTGTCGAACACTTCCTTGCCGGTGTCGTCGGGCAGGATCGGAACCGCCTGTCTGCGCGACGATGTCGCCGCTGTCGGGCTTTATCGATCATGTAGTGCAGCGTGGCGCCGGTTTCGGTTTCGCCGTGAATGATGGCCCAGTTGACCGGGCGCCCGGCCGCGATATTTCGGCAGCAGCGAGCCGTGCATGTTCAGCGCGCCGCTGGGCGGCAGCGCGAGCAACGGTGCCTTTGAGCATCGACCGGTAGTAGAACGAGAACAGGAAGTCGGGCTTGCACGCGGCGACGCGCGCGACGATGTCCGCCGCATTCGGATCGGCAGGCGCAATCGTCGGAATGCCGTATTCGGCGGCGGTACGCGCGACGCTGTCGAACCAGATCGTCTCGCCCGGGTTGTCCTCGTGCGTCAGCACCAGCGGCACCTCGATGCCGTGCGGCAATGAGCGTGCGCAGGCAGCGCACACCGACATTGTGGTAGCCGAAAACGACGGCCCGGGTCATTGCGGGCGCGCTGTGTCGTCGCGCTTCTGTTCCAGCAACGCCTGGATGGTGAAGCGCGGCCGCTCGCGCACCTGCTGATAGATGCGGCCGACGTACTCGCCGACCAGGCCCAGCCCGAACAGCAGCATGCCGATCAGGAAAAAGGCCAGGATGTCGCGGTCCCACAGCGTCGCGAAGCCTTCGCGCCAGCCGGAAAGGACGAGGCGCTCGACGATGACGATCAGGTACGTCGACCACCGCGCCGGCCGACACCAGCATGCCGAACATCGAGAACATCTGCAGCGGCACCAGCGAAAATCCGGTGATGAGGTCGAAATTCAGCCGCATGAGCTTGTAAAGCGAATATTTCGACTCGCCGGCCGCGCGCTCCGCGTGCTCGACCTCGACCTCGGTCGGATTGTGCGCATAGGTATAGGCGAGCGCCGGAATGTAGGTGCTGACCTCGCGCGACGCGGCGACCGCGCGCACGATGTCGCGGCTGTACGCGCGCAGCATGCAGCCCTGGTCGGTCATCTTGATGTGGGTGATGCGCTCGCGAACGCGGTTCATCGCCCTCGAGGCGACGCGTCGCCACCATGAATCCTCGCGCGTGCGGCGCACGCCGCCGACGTAGTCGTGGCCGGCGTCCATCGCGCGCGAGCAGCTTGCCGATTTCCTCCGGCGGATTCTGCAAATCGGCGTCGAGCGTGACGATGCGCTCGCCGCGGCAATGCTCGAAGCCGGCGACGATCGCCATGTGCTGGCCGTAGTTGGCGTTGAACAGGATCACGCGCGTGACGTCCGGGCGCGCGCAGGAACTGGTCCTTGAGCATCGCCGCCGAGCGGTCGCGGCTGCCGTCGTTGACGAACAGCACTTCATAGGAGCATGCCCAGCTTGTCGAGCGCCGGGTACAGCCGATCGAACAGCGCCTGCAGGCCGGCTCCTCGTTGTAGACGGGAATGACGACCGACAGCTTCGGCGCGGAAACGCTCATCGGCGTGCATCTCAGCTCGCATTTCGCTGCGGCGGCGATGACTTCCGCCGCCGCGGCGCAGACGCGGTCGACGTCGGCGTCCGTCATGCGCGGCGTGCAGCGGCAGCGTCACCGTCTCGCGGGAGATGCGCTCGGCGTTCGGAAACTGCCCTTCGCGGCCGCCGTATTGTCGTCCCAGCGTGCACAGATGCAGCGCTTCGTACGACACGCCGGTGCCGATGCCGCGTGCCTTCGAGCGCATCGCGGAACTGCTTGCGGTCGATCGACAGGCGATCGAGCGGCAGCAGCACGCAGAACATGTTCCACGAATAGCCTTCGTCGTCCGGCGTCGCCGGTTGCGGCGGCAGCACACACGGCGGATCGGTCGCGAAGCGCGCAAAGTAGCGGTCGGCGAGCGCGCGCCGCCGCGTCAGAAACTCCGGCAGCCGCTCGAGCTGCGCGCAGACCGATGCGTGCGTTGACGTCGGGCATGTTGAACTTGCCGCCGGGAAAGGCGACGTCGCGCGTGCGATCGGCGCAGGTACTCGATGCCGTGAAAGCGCAGCGACTTCGACCCGCCTCGCCTCCGACGCGTCGTTGACCACCAGCGCGCCGCCTTCGATCGAGGTGATGTTCTTGTTCGGATGGAAGCTGAACGTGACGAGATCGCCGAACGCGCCGACGTTCCTGCCTGTGCCACCGCGACCCGATCACCAGCGCGGCGTCCTCGATCACGCGCAGCTCGTGCCGCCGCGCCAGCGCGTAGCAGCGCGTCCATGTCGACCAGCGCGCCGGGATAATGCGTCGGAATGATCGCACGTGTGCGCGGCGTGATCGCGGCTTCGACCTGCGCCGAGATCGATGTTGCGCGTGACGAGATCGCAATCGACGAACACCGGCCTGGCGCCCAGCCTTGACGATCATGTTGAGAACGGTGAAGAAGCTCTGGCGCCGGTGATCACCTCGTCGCCCGGGCCGATGCCGCAGAGCTGCAACGCGACCTCGATCGCCGCGGTTGCCGAGGTCAGCACCCGCACCGGCCGGCCGCCGCAGAATGCCGACAAGCTCGTGCTCGAAGCGCTGCACCCACGGTCCGCTGGTGATCTGGCCGGAGCGCAGCACGTCCGCGACGCCGGCGATGGTCGCCTCGTCGAGCACCGGGCTGGCGAATTTGAGATAGCTCATTCGAGACTCGTTTGATATCTCATCTGAGATCTGCATCCGCTAACTGCGCGCACGAGCCACACGCCGATGATGATGAAGCCGATGCCGGTCCAGCGCGCGGCGGTGAGCGCTTCGCCGAGCAGGTAATACGCGGCAATGGCGTTGATGACGTAGCCCACCGACAGCAGCGGATAGGCGATCGATACCGGTACGCGCGACAGGCCGAGAATCCACACGATCAGGCTCACGCCATAGCAAGCGACGCCGGCGATGAAATGCGGCTCGACCGCCATCCGGCCGAACTCGCCTGCCCAGTTGTCGCGGGTGAGCGTGATCACGCCCAGCGAGTTGGTGCCGGCCTTGAGCAGCAGCTGCGCGGCCGGCGTTCAGGAGCACGCCGACGATCAGGAAAGAAAACCCGGGCCAGGTCATGCGTCACTGCCGGCTGACGATGACGCGACGCGCGTCGCGGCCGAGCTCGCGCATCGGGACGCCGTCGTCTCGAAGCCGCTGGTACTCGTCCGGCTGCATGATCGCGTACGCCTGCTCCGGCTGCGTTCCAGCGGCGCACGCCATTCGGCCTCGGTCGCGATCGCCTTGTCGGGCTCGCTGGCGATGCCCATCGCCAGCTCGTCGTAGTGCTCCACCTGCGTCACGGTGCGGCCGAGGTAATACGGCAAGGTCTGATCGTACATCCGGAAAGTATAGAACGGGACGTCGGCGCGCAGCGGCCCGTCGGCGGCGACGATGCGCGAGACGATCGGACCGGTGGACCGCGCCTCGGCCAGCGTGTCGTGCCCGGTCAGCACCAGCATCGCCGCGACAAGCGCGGTCAGCGATACGCTCAGGACGGCCGCGGTTCGCTTGGCCGGAGCGCAAATAGACAAGGCCCAGCGCACCGCCGGCAAATGCGACCACGCAAGCGGTCTTCAGCCAGACGCCGTATTCGAGCAGCGGTTCGAGCGGCTGGCGCGCGTCCGGCGAAACGCGCCGCAAGCGGCGCATAGGCGACGAGCGCGATCAACGCGATGACGCCCATGATCGCGACCAAGCGGCAGCGTCAGCCGCGCGAGCGTCGGATTGCGGGAGGACGCGTCAGCTGCCAGCCGAGGATCAGCGCCAGCGCGGGAAACATCGGCAGGATGTACGAGGGCAGCTTGGAGCCCGACACGCTGAAGAACACGAAAATGAACGCCGACCAGACCACCGCGAACCGCTGCCAGCTGAAGCCGTTGCGACCGACGGGCGCATCGGTCCACATGCGGCGCGCGGTCCACAGGAACACCGTGAGCCAGGGCAGGATGCCGACGACGAAGATGGGGATGAAATACCACCACGCACCTTCGCGCGTGTGCTTCGTTGGTCAGAAAGCGCGTGAAATGCTCGCGGATGAAGAAGAAATCGAAGAACTCGCCGTTGCGCAGGGACACGGCGACGAACCACGGCGCGGCGATCGCCAGAAAACAAGCGAGCCGCCGATCAGATGCAGCCGTGCGCCACAGCGACCAGTCGCGCCGGAGCAAGGTGTAGATCGACCAGTCGCCGCTCCGGGCAGCACGACGCCGATCAGCCCCTTGGACAGCACCGCGAGCGCGAGCGCCGCCCACGCCGCGCAGCATCCAGCCACGCTCCTCCGCGGGCGTCGCGTCGTCGCGCTGGGCGATGAACAGGCTGCCGAGGCCGACGCTCATCCAGAACGTGACGCCGGCGTCGAGCGTGAGGATATGGGCGTTCAGGACGTACCACGCGCAGCCGCCGAGCACCGCGCGCGCTGTACAGCGCCGAGCAGCGGGCCGCCAAGGCGCAGGCCCACGTAGCCGATGAACAGAACGCCGAGGAATCCCGACAGTGCGGGCCACACGCGTGCGGTCCAATGATGAACGCCGAAGATCGAATAGGCGGCGGCGGTGATCCAGTATTGCAGCGCCGGCTTCTCGAAATATTTGATGCCGTTCAGCCGCGGCGTTATCCAGTCGCCGCTGGCCGACCATCTCGCGCGGAATTTCCGCGTATCGGCCTTCGTCCGGGTGCACCAGACGGCGATAGTCGAGATTGGAAAACCAGATCGCGGTGAAAACGAGCAGCAGGACGACGACGCCGCGGCGGGTCAACGCCGGCAGCGGCGGCAGCGAGCAGCAGGAGAGGCGGCGAGAGGACATCGCGGAAGGGCGCGATTTTACCGCGTTCCGCAATATGGGGGCGACTCGCGGCTCGCTTGCTGCTCCACCCGTCATTCGCTACCATGCGAGCATGTCGACACTGCGTGGACGCACTCCGCACGCACGTGCCGCTCCGCCGCGATCTGTCGACGCGTCGTTCGCGGCCGTTCGATCATCGACCTGATGTAGTCCAGAGTCAAGATGGAGCCGCCAGACCGCACTGGCGGCTCTTTTTTGGAACCGATGATGCCAGCGCCATTGATGCTCTACGACAACTACGCGCGCGAGCGGCGCCGGTTCGAGCCGCTCGTCGCCGGCGCTGCCGGCCTCTACACCTGCGGGCCGACGGTGTACGACTATCAGCACATCGGCAACTTCCGCACGTTTCTGTTCGAGGATCTGCTGAAGCGGGTGCTCGAGTGGAACGGCTACGCGCGTACGCCACGTGATGAACATCACCGATGTCGGACACCTGACCTCGGACGCCGACACCGGCGAGGACAAGATGGAAAAGGGCGCGCGCCGGACCGGCAAGACCGCCTGGGAGATCGCGCAGCTCTATACCGATGCGTTCATCGACGACATGGCGCGGCTGAACATCGAAATGCCATCGGTGCTCTGCCGCGCGACCGATCATATCCAGGACCAGATCGAGTTCATCGCCGACATCGAGAAAAACGGCTTCACCTATCGGACGTCGGACGGAATCTACTTCAACACCAGCTTGCAGCCGGACTATGGCTTTCTCGCCCGTCTCGACAAGGCGGGACTGGAAGCGGGCAAGCGCGTCGAGCTTGGCGAGAAGAAAGCATCACCGACTTCGCGCTGTGGAAATTCTCGCCGCCCGGCGAGCATCGGCAGATGGAATGGAAGAGCCCGTGGGGCACCGGCTTCCCGGGCTGGCACATCGAATGCTCGGCGATGGCGCAGAAGTACCTCGGCGACTTTTTCGACATCCATTGCGGCGGCGAAGATCACATCCCGGTCCATCACACCAACGAAATCGCGCAGACCGAGGCGCGCGTCGGGACGAGGCTCGCCAACTTCTGGATGCACGCGCTACTTTCTGTTGTCGAACGACGCCAAGATGGCGAAATCCGCGGGCGAATTCCTGCGCCTGCAGTCGCTCATCGATCGCGGCTACGATCCGCTGGCGTATCGCTACCTTTGCCTGACCGCACACTATCGCAGCCAGCTCAACTTCACCTGGGACGCGCTCGATGCGGCGGCGAAGGGCCTCGACCGGCTGCGCAACGGCGTGTTCGCGCTCGGTGAGACCGGCGCGAATGCGCGCCGAACCGGACGCCGGATACCGCGAGCGCTTCACCGCGGAAATCAACGACGACCTGAACCTGCCGCGCGCACTGGCGCTGGCGTGGGAGGTGCTTCGCGGCGAACTTGAGCGCGGCGACCAAGAAGGCGACGCTGCTCGACTTCGACCGCGTGTTCGGGCTCGGGCTTGGCGTCTGGGCGCCCAAGGCCGAGTCGATTCCCGGAGACGATCGCGGCGCTTGCCGCGGCGCGCGCTGCCGCGCGGCAATCGCGACAGTGGGCCGAGGCCGATCGCCTGCGCGCCGAAATTCAGGCCGCCGGCTGGGAAATGGAAGATCGCGCCGACGGCTATGCGCTCTCAAGCGCGCTGACCAAGCGCATGAGATGAAGCTCGCGACGCTCAAGGACGGCTCACGCGACGGCAGCGCTGGCGCTGGTCAGCCGCGATCTTGCGCGCGCCGTTGCCGTGCCCGAGATCGCGCGCACGCTGCAGGCGGCGCTCGACGCGTGGGACGTGGCCGCGCCGCGTCTCGAGGCGCTCTACGCGCGAGCTGAACGCGGGAAAATGGCGCGGGCGCGTCGCGTTCGATCCGCGGCAGGCGCATTCGCCGCTGCCGCGCGCGTATCAATGGGCGGACGGCTCGGCCTACGTCAACCACGTCGAGCTGGTGCGCCAGGCGCGCGGCGCGACGATGCCGCCCGAGTTCTGGACCGATCCGCTGATGTACCAGGGCGGCTCCGACGGCTTTCTCGGCGCCGATGCGACGACATCGTGCTTCGCCGACGAAGCCTGGGGCATCGACTTCGAAGCCGAGGTCGCGGTGATCACCGGCGACGTGCCGATGGGAGCGACGCCGCAGGCGGCCGAGTCGCAGGTGCGGCTCGCTGATGCTGGTCAACGACGTGAGCCTGCGCAACCTCATTCCGGCCGAGCTCGCCAAGGGCTTCGGCTTCTTCCAGAGCAAGCCGGCGTCGAGCTTTTCTCCGGTCGCGGTGACGCCCGGACGAGCTGGGCGGCGCATGGCGCGACGGCAAGCTGCACTTGCCGCTGCGTCACGCATGCTCAACGGCGCGCTGTTCGGGCACCCCAATGCCGGGGTCGACATGACGTTCGGCTTTCGCGACGCTGATCGCGCACGCGGCGAAGACGCGCGCGCTCGCCGCCGGCACCATCATCGGTTCGGGCACCGTGTCCAACAAGGAAGACGGCGGCCCTGGCCGGCCGGCCGCGAGCGGCGGAGTCGGCTACTCCTGCATCGCCGAGCAGCGAACCGTGGAGACGATCCTCGCGGGCAAGCCGTCGACGCCGTTTCTGCGCTTCGGCGATCGGGTCCGCATCGAGATGCTCGACGACGACGGGCGCTCGATCTTCGGCGCCATCGAGCAGACCCTCAGGCAGACCCTCAGCAAGGCCGTCGTAGGCCCACGCCCGTCCGTCCGGCGCCGCTCGATAGTGCGCATCCGCGGCGCTCCAGCGCCGCTCATCACCTGCTGCGCCCAGCGCCGCTCATCGCCTGCTGCGACTCTCGCGCCCGAATTCGCGAGCTTCGTCGCATCGCTCTGGGCCCCGCCTGTGCCGCGCGCTAAGGTGCAGGCAGATCATCAAGGCAAGCGCTGAATCCGGATCGACCGGCCGGCGCATCCAACAAGCCGAAGCCCTAGTAAAGCTTGTTAACGAAAAGCACGGCGGGACGCCGGGCAAACAAGGAGATAGCAATGTACATGAACGAAAACAGCCATCGGTTTCCGGCACTGGTAATGGCCGCCGGCCTCACGACAGCGGTCATCATCGGGCTGTCGGCACTCGCGCATAGCACGGTCGCAATAACGCCGGGCGCCCGGCAAGTCATCTCCACGACGGTTAGCGTGCCCCAGGCCGCGGTCGCGGAGGCATCGATCGCCCCATTTCGGGTCAACGTCGTCGCCACCCGGTCCTAGCCGCGCCGCGACTCAATACAGCCGCTGGATCGGGCCCGAGTAGAGCACCGGCCCGGTCGGCAAGCCGGTCGGGGAACCCCCTGGCGGCTCGAGGCTGACGGCAAGCGCCGGGATGTTTTGCAGCGCTTGTCCGGCCGGCGTCGGCAAATTCACGCGCACGACGCCCAATCCTGCGCCCGAGGCAGGGATCAATCCAAGCGAGCGCGGAGCGCCTTGCTCCGGCAGCGCCCAGAGTTGCAGCACACGGTCGGAGACAGGCTGAACGGGAGCGACGGCCTTGAGCGTCAGCGTTCGCCCGGACCGGTCGGCCGAAACGATCAGATGCCGGCCGCGCATCCTGCCCCGCGAGCACCGCCACCAGCGTTTCCATCGGCGTCTCGGGACGCGGTGTCAGGAGTACCACCACCAACGCCAGGGCTGTCGCGAAGCCGGCCAGCGTCAGGCCGCGCCAGAGTCCAAGGTTGGTCCAGATCGAAGCTGATTCGCGGCGATCCTGGATCCGGCCGAGGATGGCAGGCCACACACGTTCGGGGGTGAGACCGGAGGCAGGCTCTCCAAGAGCGGCAGCAGACGGTTTTCCCATGATCGAAGCGCCGCGGCGACGGTTTCGTTGCCGCGGGCGAGTCGAGTCATGCGCGCCCGCGCCGCCCGCGAGAGTGTCCCGAGCACGTACTCGGCAGCCAGTTCGTCGAGTCGTTGGGGTTTGAGGTAGTCCATCGCGGTCTTCGATCTCGTGCGTCGGCGTCGTTAGCGTTTGAGTCCCGCGCCGTCGAGGCACGCCTTGAGGCGCTCGAGACCGCGGCGCACCCACGATTTGACCGTGCCCAGCGGCTGACGAAGGTGGGACGCGAGCTCCGAGTGCGACAGGCCCTGATAGAACGCGAGCGCGATCGCCTGCTTCTGTCCGGCCTCCAATCGCTCGACGCAGCTCCTCACCGCGAGCGCGTCGGCGCTCGAGAGCAGCATGTCGATCGGGCTGGGGCGGTCGTCGGCGAGCATCATCCCTGGTTCCTCATCGTCTATCGTGACTGTGTCGACCTCGCGCCGGCGCATCTGATCGAGACAGCGGTTGCGCACGATGCTGGTCATCCAGGTCAGCGGTTGGCTCTTCGCGGCGACGTACGATCCGGCGTGATGCCAGATGTTGACGTAGCTTTCCTGCAGCACCTCCTCGGCGGGACCTGATACTCGCAATATACGCAGCGCAACGGCGTATAGATGCGGCGACGTCAGGCGATAGAGCTCGGCGAACGCCTGCTGGTCGGAAAGCGCAGTGCGCGCCAGGAGATCGGCGAGGCGCGCGCTGCGTTGTTGTCGCTGGTCGGGATCCATAGCCATGGCGGATCGACTCACCGACGCGCGCGTTGTTCGCTCATTTTGTTCAAGCGTGATGGCGATCCTTGCGCCAGAGCACATCGCCGACCTTGGCTTCGCGGTTGAGTACCCGCGCCAGCACGAACAGCAGGTCGGAAAGACGATTGAGGTACTTGCGCGCCGGATCGCCTACCGGCTCGCTCAGTGCGAGTCGCACCAGCGCGCGCTCCGCGCGCCGGCACACGGTGCGCGCAATATGCGCGAGGCTCGCCGCACGCGTTCCGCCGGGAGGATGAATTCCTTGAGCGGAGAGAGATCCGCGTTGAAGCGCTCGACGGCGGCCTCGAGCCGCAGCACATGCGCGTCGGTCACCGCGACGTGTCCCGGTATCGACAACTCGCCGCCCAGATCGAACAGGTCGTGCTGCGCGTCCGTCAAGACCGAAGCGCAGGCCTCGGGCAGGGTCTCCGACAACAGCAGACCGAGCGTCGAGTTCAACTCGTCGACCGCGCCGATGGCCTCGATGCGCGGCGGAGTCCTTGGCCACGCGCGAGCCGTCGCCCAGGCCGGTGGTGCCGGCGTCGCCGGTCCGGGTGACGATCTTCGACAACCTGTGACCCATGTGCTGATTCGCCGTCGGTTGCTTGGACCGGTCGAGCATAGTGAGATAGGTACACGCCGGCGCGCAAGCACCGCAGCGCTGCCGCATGCGACTCCAGCGCGTCGCCGATCGCAATTGTCTTTCGGGCGGATTGGTTACCATGTAGTGACCACGCGGCTTACGCGAAAGCGTCAAGTCCCACGATTCGACGCACCATGCCCAAGCGCAATCCCTTCGAACAGGATCTGGACAAGAACGCGGCCAACTACACGCCGCTCTCGCCGCTGTCGCTGATCGCGCGCACCGCGTATGCGTATCCGGACCTGCCCGCGGTCGTGCACGGCAACCGGCGCTACACCTGGGCGAGACCTACGAACGCTCGCGGCGTCTCGCCTCCGCGCTGCCCGAGCCGGCAGTTCGCAGCGGCGATACGGTGGCGCTGATGGCCGTCGAACACGCCGGAAATGATCGAAGCCCATTTCGGCGTGCCGATGGCGGGCGGCGTGCTGAACACGCTCAACACCCGCCTCGACGCCGAGGCGATCGCGCTTCATGCTCGAGCACGGCGAAGCGAAGGTGCTGATCACCGACACCGAGTTTGCGCCGATCGTCGAAGGCGCACTCGCGCGTCGTCAAGAGCAAGATCAAGGTCGTCGATATCGTCGACGCGCTCGGCCCCGGCGGCAAGAGACTCGGCGAGAGCGACTACGAGCAATTCATCGCCGGCGGCGACCCGGACTTCGAATGGAAGCACCCGGCGGACGAGTGGAACGCGATCGCGCTCAACTACACCTCCGGCACCACCGGCAATCCCAAAGGCGTCGTCTACCACCATCGCGGCGCCTATCTCAACGCGCTGTCGAACATCATCGACTGGGGCATGCCGCGCGCATTCGGTGTATCTGTGGACGCTGCCGATGTTTCACTGCAACGGCTGGTGCTTTGCGTGGACGATGGCCGCCAACGCCGGCACCAACGTCTGCCTGCGCAAGGTCGAAGCCAAGCCGGTGCTGCGATGCGATCCGCGACGCACAAGGTCACGCACTACTGCGGCGCGCCGATCGTGCACGCGATGCTGATCAACGCGCCCGGACAAGCTGAAAGAGGCATCGACGCACAAGGTCAGCGCGCTGGTCGCCGCCGCCGCGCCGCCGGCGTCGGTGATCGAGGGCATGGAGCGAATCGGCTTCGACATCACCCACGTCTACGGCCTGACCGAAACCTACGGCCCGGCGGCGGTGTGCGCCAAGCACGCCGAGTGGGATGCGCTCGACATCGGCGACGCGAACCGAGCGCAACGGCCGCCAGGGCGTGCGCTATACCTGCGAGGAAGGCATGACGGTGATGGATCCGGAGACGATGACGCCGGTGCCGTGGGACGGCGAGACCATGGGCGAGATCATGTTCCGCGGCAACATCACCATGAAGGGCTACCTCAAGAATCCCAAGGCGACGGAGGAAGCGTTCGCCGGCGGCTGGTTCCATTCCGGCGACCTCGCGGTGATGCAGCCCGATGGCTACGTCAAGATCAAGGACCGGTCGAAGGACGTGATCATTTCCGGCGGCGAGAACATCAGCTCGCTCGAGGTCGAAGACGCGCTGTACCGCCATCCCGCGGTGCTCGCCGCCGCGGTGGTCGCGCAGCCCGACGAGAAGTGGGGCGAGACGCCGTGCGCGTTCGTCGAGATCAAGCCGGACGCGAAGGTCACCGAGGCCGAGCTGATCGAGCATTGCCGGTCGATGATGGCGCGCTTCAAGGCGCCGAAGAAAGTGATCTTCGGCGAGCTGCCCAAGACATCCACCGGCAAGATCCAGAAATTCGTGCTGCGCGAACGGGCGAGATCGGCGAGCGCGATCGGGTGACAGCTGCAATGAATGCGCCTCTCGACACCGCACTGCAGCCATTTGTTCTGAGCGAAACCAGCCAGACGGCGTCGCGACGCTGACGCTCAATCGCGGCGATCGCTTCAACCCGCTTTCGCAAGCGATGGTCGCCGCGATGCAGACGGAGCTCGACCGGATCGCGTCGGACACCGCGGTCCGCGTCGTCGTCATCGCCGGGAGCGGCAAGGGCTTTTGCGCCGGGCACGATCTGAAGGAGCTTCGCGCGCACGCCGGAGCTCCCTCGATTCCAGCTGGCAGCAGGAAATGTTCGACGCCTGCAGCAGGATGATGCTGACCTTGACCCGACTGCCGCAGCCGGTGATCGCGCGGGTGCACGGCATCGCCACGGCGGCGGGTGTCAACTGGTGTCGATGTGCGATCTCGCCGTCGCCGCCGAGAATGCCCGATTCGCGCTGCCCGGCGTCAATGTCGGCATCTTCTGCACCACGCCTGCGGTCGGGGTGGCGCGCAACATCGCGCGCAAGCGAGCGATGGAAATGCTGTTGACCGGCGAGATGATCGACGCCCGGACCGCGCTCGACTGGGGTCTGGTCAATCAGCGTCGTGCCGGAAAGACGAGCTTGACGCCGCCGATCACGCACTTCACCGACACCATCAGCAGCCGAAGCGCCGCCGTGGTCGCGCTGGGCAAACGAGCCTTCTACGGTCAGATCGACCGCGACATAGCAGGCGCATACGCGCTCGCCGGCGGCGTGATGGCCGGCAACATGCTGGAGCCAGATGCCCGGGAAGGCATCGATGCTTTTCTTGGCAAGCGCGCACCGAAGTGGGACAGCTAGGCTGTAGCGGGACGGCTACGCCCAAGTGGGGCGGGTAAGGCTCGGGAGCGCCTGCACGCCCGAACTTCATTGCCAAGCGCTGCCGCGGACCGGATAATCGCGCGACACCTTGAACGAAAGACGGGCGCGGGCGCTTTTTCCCAGACGTACGCATGGCGGACGACACGATACTCGAGACGCGCGGCCTGACCAAGGAGTTCAAAGGCTTCGTCGCGGTCAATGGCGTCGATCTTTCCGGTCAAGCGCGGGACCATCCACGCGCTGATCGGTCCCAACGGCGCCGGCAAGACCACCTGCTTCAATCTGCTCACCCATTTCCTGATACCGACGCGTGGACAGATCTTCTTCAACGGGCGCGGAGATCACCGGCTCGCGCCCCTCGACGATCGCGCGCATGGGGATGGCGCGCTCGTTCCAGATCTCGGCGGTATTTCCGCACCTGACCGTGCTCGAGAACGTGCGGATTGCGCTTCAGAGAAAGCGCGGCCATTCCTACGATTTCTGGCGCGCCGAGGGCAGCGCTCGCGGCGCTCAACGCGCGCGCGCCTGGAGCTGATCGATGCCGTCGGGCTGAATGGATTTTCGGCGACGCCGGCGGTCGAGCTTGCCTACGGCCGCAAGCGCGCGCTGGAAATCGCGACCACGCTCGCGCTCGATCCGGAAATGATGCTGCTCGACGAGCCCACCGCGGGCATGACGCATGCGGATGTCGACCGGATCGCGGCGCTGATCAAGAAAGTCGCCGCCAACCGCACGGTGCTGATGGTCGAGCACAACCTTTCCGTGGTGTCGACGCTTTCCGATCACATCACGGTCCTCGCCCGCGGCGAGATTCTCGCCCAGGGCGATTACGCGGCAGTGTCGAAGAACCCCAATGTGATCCAGGCGTATCTCGGAGCCGGGCATGCCTGAGGTGGGAAGCAGGCCTCGCTGCTCGCGGTGCGGGAGCTGCAACGCCTGGTACGGCGAGTCGCACATCCTGCACGGCGTCGCCTTCGACGTCGCGGCCGGCGAGGTGGTTACGCTCCTCGGTCGCAACGGCGCCGGCAAGACGACGACCATGAAGTCGATCATGGGCATCGTCGGCCGCCGCGAGGGCTCGATCTCGCTCGACGGGCAGGAGACGATACGACTGCCGTCGAACAGGATCGCCCATCTCGGGATTGCGCTGTGTCCCGAGGAGCGCGGGATTTTTCCAGCCTGAACGTCGAGGAGAACCTGCTCCTGCCGCCGAAGGTCAAGGATGGCGGCCTGACCCTCGACGCAGATCTTCACGCTGTTCCCGAATCTGAAGGAGCGGCCTCGAGCCAGGGCACCAAGCTTTCCGGCGGCGAGCAGCAGATGCTGGCGATCGGGCGCATACTGCGCACCGGCGCGCGGCTGTTGCTGCTCGACGAACCCACCGAGGGGCTCGCGCCGGTAATCGTTCAGCAGATCGGCCGAACCATCGCCGAGCTCAAGGCACAAGGGTTCACGATCCTGCTGGTCGAGCAGAATTTCCATTTCGCGGCTACCGTCGCGGACCGGCACTACGTCATGGAAAACGGGCGCGTGGTCGACATGATCCCCAATGCCCAGCTCGAGGCCAACATGGCGAAGCTGCACGAGTATCTCGGCGTCTGACGCTTTGTCGGCGAGACACTATTTTGCATTAGCGTGCAGGGTGGCACGCATTAGGGTCTATTCACGGGACCGAATCAATGACCAAGGAGACAGCATGAGATTTCTCAAACGCAGCATCGTCGGCCTCGCGGTCGCGGCGGCGCTCGGCGCCGGCGTGGCTGAGGCGCAAATCTCGGATGGCATCGTCAAGATCGGGGTGCTATCCGACATGTCCAGCCTTTATACCGATATCGCCGGCGCGGGCTCGGTCGTCGCGGCGAAGATGGCGGTCGAAGACTCCGGGATCGAGAAGCGCGGCACCAAGGTCGAGGTCGTCTCGGCGGACCACCTGAACAAGCCCGACGTTGGCTCGAGCATCGCACGACGGTGGTACGACACCGACAAGGTGGACGTCATTGTCGACGTTCCGACATCTTCGGTCGCACTGGCTGTCAACGAGATCACCAAGGAGAAGAAGAAGGTCTTCCTCGTGTCTGGCGCGGCATCGTCCGATCTCACCGGCAAGGCCTGCTCGCCCAACACCGTCCATTGGACCTACGACACTTGGATGCTGGCGAACGGCACCGGCGGCGCGATCGTCAAGACCGGTGGCGACACCTGGTTACTTCCTGACCGCCGACTACGCATTCGGGCTGGCGCTCGAGCGCGATACCGAAGCAGTGGTGCTCAAAAGCGGCGGCAAGGTCCTGGGCAAGGTGCGCCATCCGCTGAACGCACAGGATTTCTCCTCGTTCCTGCTGCAGGCGCAGGCGTCGAAGGCCAAGGTCATCGGCCTTGCCAATGCCGGCGGTGACACGACAGAATGCGATCAAGCAGGCCGCCGAGTTCGGCATCGTCAAGGGTGGCCAGAAGCCTCGCCGGCCTGCTGGTGTTCCTGTCCGATATTCACGCGCTCGGGCTGCCGACGGCTCAGGGCCTGATCGTGACCAACACCTTCTATTGGGATACCAACGACCAGACGCGCGCCTGGGCGAAGCGCTTCGCGGGACTCAACGGTGGAAAATACCCGACGATGGTGCAGGCAGGCGTTTACTCGGCGGTGACTGCATTACCTCAAGGCGGTCGAAGCGCTGAAAAGCGACGACGGCACCAAGGTCGTCGCCAAGATGAAGGAGATGCCGACCGACGATCAACTGTTCGGCAAGGGCACGATTCGCGCCGACGGTCGCAAGATACACCCGGCCTATCTCATGGAAGTGAAAAAGCCGTCGGAATCCAAGGGTCCGTACGACTACTACAAAGTGCGCGCAACGATTCCCGCCGATCAGGCGTTCCGGCCGCTCGCCGATGGCGGCTGCCCGCTGGTGAAGTGACGCAGCTGTCCGAGAGCAAGATGCGCAGCATCGCGGCGATCGGAAAACCGCGCGAGCCCGCGGCGAGGGGCTCCACGCGCAGCGTGGGGATCGCGCGAGGCGAGTCGCGGCTGCTGCCGACTCGTCCTCGTAGCGCGCTTCGCGCCGCCGGAAAGAGGAGGCAGTTGCGTCATCCCCGCGAAAGCGGGGATCCAATTTGTCAGAAGCCAATGGATTCCCGCTTGCGCGGGAATGACGGCAATGAGGAGCGACACTATCGTGCCAAGGATCGCTACCCATCTGAGCAGTCGCCATGACTGAGATTTTCGGCATTCCGACCCAGGCGCTGTTCGGTCAGCTCTTGATCGGGCTGATCAACGGCGCTTTCTACGCCCTGCTGTCGCTCGGGCTTGCGGTGATCTTCGGCCTGCTTCAACATCATCAACTTCACGCATGGCGCGCAGTACATGCTGGGCGCCTTCTGCTCCTGGTTCTTGCTCGAGCGATGCGGGCGTCGGTTACTGGTGGGCGCTGCTGATCGCCCCGATCGCCGTCGCGGCGACCGGCGTCCTGATCGAGCGCACCATGCTCTCGCGGCTCTACAAGCTCGATCACCTCTACGGCCTGCTGCTGACCTTCGGCATTGCGCTCATGATTCAGGGCGTGTTCCGCAAGTACTACGGCAGTCGCGGGACAGCCGTATCGGCTGCCCGACGAGCTTTGCCGGCGCCTTCAACCTCGGCTTCATGTTGCTGCCGAAATACCGCGCATGGGTGATCGTCGCCTCGCGCGATCGTCTGCTTCGGCACGTGGTACGTCATCGAGCGCACCAAGCTCGGCGTCGTACCTGCGCGCGGCGACCGAGAATCCGGCGCTGGTGCAGGCATTCGGCATCAACGTGCCGCGCATGGTCACGCTGACCTATGGCTTCGGCGTGGGCCTGGCGGCGTTCGCCGGGGTGATGGCGGCGCCGATCTACCAGGTGAATCCGCTGATGGGCGCGAACCTGATCATCGTCGTCTTCGCGGTCGTGGTCATCGGCGGCATGGGCTCGATCCTCGGCGCGATCACTGACCGGCTTCGGCCTGGGCGTCGTCGAGGGCCTGACCAAGGTGTTCTATCCCGAGGCGTCGAACACCGTGATCTTCGTGGTCATGGCGATCGTGCTGCTGATCCGGCCGGCGGGACTGTTCGGAAAGGAGCGATGAGGCGATGACCGAGCCCCTCGCCGCAGTCGCCCCGCGCCGCGCGCTGGCAGCCCGGCGATCCTGCTTGCCATGGCAGCGATGGTCGCGTTGCTCGCCGCGGCACCGTTCGTCGGCATCTACCCGGTGTTCCTGATGAAGGCGCTGTGCTTCGCGCTGTTCGCCTGCGCGTTCAACCTGCTGATCGGCTTCGGCGGCCTGTTGTCGTTCGGCCACGCGATGTTCCTCGGCACCGCCGGCTATGTCTGCGCGCACGCCGCCAAGGTCTGGGGATGGCCGCCCGAGGCTCGCGATCCTGGCCGGCACCGGCGCCGCGGCGGCGCTCGGCGCTCGTCGCCGGCTTGCTCGCCATCCGCCGCCAGGGCATCTACTTCGCGATGATCACGCTGGCGCTGGCGCAGATGATCTATCTTCTTCTGCCTGCAGGCGCCGTTCACCCGCGGCGAGGACGGCATCCAGGTCGGTGCCGCGCGGCAAGCTGTTCGGCTTGCTCGACCTGTCGAACACGCTCACGATGTATTACTTCGTGCTGGTCGTGTTCATGGCCGCGCTTCCTGCTGATCTATCGCGTCATCCACTCGCCTTTCGGCCAGGTACTGAAGGCGATCCGCGAAAACGAGCCGCGCGCCATTTCGCTGGGCTACGACGCCGAGCAGCTACAAGCTCGCTCGCCTTCGTGCTGTCGGCGACGCTGGCGGGGCTCGCGGGCGCGACCAAGGCGATCGTCTTCCAATTGGCATCGCTCACCGACGTGCACTGGACCATGTCCGGAGAAGTCGTCCTGATGACGCTGCTCGGCGGCATGGGCACCGTCTTCGGCCCGGTCGTCGGCGCCTTCGTCATCATCGGCCTGGAGAACTATCTCGCCGCCTTCGGCGAATGGGTGACGGTCATCACCGGCGCGATCTTCGTCGTCTGCGTGCTCGCGTTTCGTCGCGGTATTGTCGGCGAGATCATGGCGTGGTGGTCGCGACGAAGCGGTTAGCACGTCGCGCCGATACCTCGGGATCGGCGCTGCGTCCAGTCACGAGTTTGTCCGCAGTCTCGCTCGCGCTGGTGGCACCGATCGACTGGAGATTTTCTTGTTTCATCACCTCGCGTCGCGCCGTAGGCTCCTCAAGGCCGGGGGCGCCATCACGCTTCGTCGGCGGCCGGCTGTTGCCGGCCCGCGCTCGCGCCTCGATCGTTCGCGCATCGCGCTCGTTGTCGGTAACAACAGCTATCCGCGTGCTCCGCTTAACAATGCCATCAACGACGCGAAGGCGGTCGGTGCGTTGCTCGAGCGCGCGGGATTTCGACGTCACGCTGAAGACGGACGTCGGGCGCGATGCGCTGCGCCAGGCAGCGATGGAGTTCGGCGGCCACGGCGCGCGGCAGCGAGGCAAGGGAAGTGTTCTTCTATTATGCCGGGCATGGCGCCCAGATGAACTGGCGCACTTTTTGATACCGGTGGACGAGCGTATCGAAACCGCGACCGATCTGCCGGCGCAATGCCTCGAGCTTCAGGGCTGCTCAACGACCTGTCCAAAGCGAAAAAGGCAGATCTTCGTCCTGATCCTCGACGCTTGTCGCGACAATCCGTTTGGGACCGGTTTTCAGCCGGCGCAAAAAGGCCTCTCGCAGTTTGACGCGCCAGCAGGTAGCTTGCTCGCCTTTTCGACATCGCCGGGCAGCGTCGCGGTCGACAGCCGACCTGGATCGGAACGTCGTCAACGGGCTTTACACCGGGCACCTTGGTCCGCGAGCTTTCGGTCCAAGGTTGCGGTTTCGGAAGACGGCGCTGAAGCGCGTGCGGCTTGCGGTGCGTGTCGCGTCGAACGGGGTGCAGTGCCATGGGAATCGACGTCGCTGGAGAGCGATGTGTTTCTCTTCCCGACGACGCGCAGCAAGCTGACCGAAGCGGAGCCGAGCCGAACTCCAGGGCGAGATCGCAGTCTGAATCGGATCAAGGCGTCGAAGCAGCCGGAGGACTGGGTCGCTTATCTGCGCGATTATCCGAGCGGAAAGTTCAACCGAGGTCGCTCAGAACCGGCTTAACTACCTGTTGCGTCGTGGAGGAGGCGTCGCGCGCTCGCCCAGTCCGCGTTGGCCCCAGTGGGGCAGGCAACGCCGACGGTCGCGTCGCCGGGGAGCCAGCAGCGCGCCCCCGGCCGCAACTCGAGACATCGGTCCCGAGCTTCCCCTTCCCTCTCCTGATGCGCCCCTCGCCTGCCCACCCTGCTCTCTCGCTCGGCACTCTACGCCCCTCAACCATCGATATTCGATAGGCGATGAGGCGGTTTATGCGGAATCGGATCCGATCTTTAGTGCCGCGGCACCCTCGGATCGTTGGTCTCGGGTGACGCGTGTCGACGAGGACGGCGACTCGCGTGGGAATTCTGGCGGAGGCCGCAATGGTTCAGTGGACGCAGCTGGGGCATTTGATCAGCGTCGCCGTTTGATACCCTTCGAGGTCCCCGCATCCAGCGGGTAAATCCGGCAGAGCTCCAGATCGGAAGGAAATGACCACCCGTTACCGCGTCACCTTGCAGGTGCTAACACCGGGAGATGGCCGTGCAGCCGGTCAATCGCACACGTCATATCTTAGATTCGCAGAGTCGCGGCCCGCGAGAGAGTTCCGTGTACCCGCTGGCGAATACCTCGAGGCGTTCAGGCTCGAAGCCGGGAGGGATGGAATACGACACACAGGGCACTGCAGTTGAGCATTCGTGCCTGGGTCGCACCCGGTCTGGAATTTCCTGGACTCTGAAATACCAGACTGCATCCGGCGCCCACGCAGACCGGGTATCGCGTCCACCCTGGCGAACTGTTCGAATTGATCTCCTATGCAAGCAGATGCGCTTGACTCAAGTGCATGACGGCAGTGGCGCCGCACACCGAAGAGTGAATTTCTGGCTCAGCTCGCCCTGGCTCTGGCTTGCGCCGCTGACAAGCGCACTCAGCTTCGGCAGTGGCGCGTGCCGGCTGGCGGATGCCGCGCAGGCTTCGACGTCGTCGGCACCTGCCGAAGCGGAATAGCGAATGGCGCGTACGAGCTGCGCATGCAGGACGGGCGTCTGCGTGCCGTCGGCGCTTTTGCGCACGGCAGAAAGACGGGCACCTTCATTTTCTGGAACACATCGGGTGCGCGCGTCGCGGTCATTCCCTACCAGGACGATGAAAAAGCCGGTACCGTCGCGCTCTGGTACACCGTGCCCGGCGCGCGGCGCGAGCTTCAGCGCAAGCTCGAGGCGCCCTATGTGGAGAACCGGTTGCACGGCATCAAGCGTTCCTGGAGCCCGCGCGGCGGCCGGCGGGCCGAGTTTCGCTACCAGCGCGGCGTGCTGATCGACGCAGGGCCTGGGAGGACGACGGCACGCCGCGACCCGCAGCCGGAAGCCCTGGCACAGGCCGCCACCGATGAAACCACCGACAAACAGCTTTTGCCGCGCTGGAGGCTCTGATTCACGACCATCCACCCCACTGCGAGTGACCGCCGGGCCCGGTTCCAGCCGACCGGCCGTTAGCCCGCAGTTGACCTGCCGCCGGTGTCGGACCATCATGGCCTACTGTCCATCGGCGCCGCGCTCAGGAAATCGTTGAGGATCAAGGGCCTTGGGACCGCTATTTAAGGGAGAACTACATGCGTTCATATCGCCCAGTGGGGCCTCATTGCCGCGGTGATCTTGCTTGCCGGGTGCCAGATCAACCCGTACGGGCAAGGCCAGCGGTTTACGACCTGGTCGGATGTCGACACGCAACTCAAACCCATCCGGTTTCCGACCATGCTGACGTTTCCGGACGAGACCATGTTCTTTTATCCGATCTACGACAGCCTGCCGCGCGCGGACTTGAATCTGCGGGCCATAAGCTGCACGCGTCTTGGCGATGGAACATTGCTGGTTACCGCCCGGGTACAGAACATGGGAGCGGACATCATTGCCAACACCGCACCCCTGACCGGCGATTTCGGCGCATTCCGCGTCGAGGCCACCGTGACCACCGCCAGCGGCGCGCGCGAGGATGTCAGCACGGTCCAGATCGTCCCGCTCAGGGTCGCATCGACGGTTTCGCTCGCGATGAACCCGACGAGCGTCAGGCCGCGGAGGTAACGCGCATCGACGTCGTCGCGACCCGGATCGAATCGTTCCCGACCCGATACGGGCAAACAATAACCCTGAGTTGGGTAGGCCGGATGGACTCGGCGGATCCACAGTGCGAACGTCGTACGCTAAGCCCGTCTTACTTGCGTTAGCGAACACGCATCGTTCAACGCATCGCGGCGCCGCGCGCGATCGTTGGCACGTTTCATTTTCCGGCGCCGACTCGTCCGAACAAGCCTTCAATCGCGCTATAATTCGGCGCTCCGCGTGTCGGGCCCGCGAGCTCCACTCCGCGGGCTATCGCCCCTCTCAGGACCTGTCGATGAAAGTTCTTGTTCCGGTCAAGCGCGTCGTCGATTTCAACGTCAAGGTGCGAGTCAGGCCCGACGGGTCCGGCGTCGACACCGCCAACGTCAAGATGTCGATGAATCCCGTTCGACGAAATCGCCGTCGAGGAAGCGGTCCGGCTGAAGGAAAAGGCGTCGCTACCGAGATCGTCGCGGTGTCGTGCGGCGTCACCGCGTGCCAGGAAACGCTGCGCACCGCGCTGGCGATGGGCGCCGACCGCGCGATCCTGGTCGAGATCGACGGTCGAGCTGCAGCCGCTCGCGGTTGCCAAGCTGCTCAAGGCGATTGTCGACAAGGAGGCGCCGCAGCTGGTGATTCTGGGCAAGCAGGCGATCGACGACGACGCCAATCAGGTCGGGCAGATGCTTGCGGCGCTGCTCGACTGGCCGCAGGCCACGTTCGCGTCCAAGATCGACATCGCCGATGAGGGCGGACAAAAGCGGGCGACGGTCAAGCGCGAGATCGACGGCGGCCTCGAGACGCTGGCGATGACGCTGCCGGCGGTCATCACCACCGATCTGCGATTGAACGAGCCGCGCTATGCAACGCTTGCCGAACATCATGAAGGCGAAAAAGAAGACGCTCGACATTATCAAGCCGGACGCGCTCGGGGTCGACGTGACGCCGCGCCTGGCGACCCTCAAGGTCGTCGAGCCGCCCAGAGCGCAAGGGTGGCGGCAAGGTGGCCGACGCCAAGGAGCTGGTGGCGAAGCTGCGCAACGAAGCGAAGGTGATTTGAGTGGCGCGAAGCGCCACTCAACGATCATCCCCGCGAAAGCGGGGATCCAGCGGCTTACCTGGCGCGAAGCGCCACTCAGATCCTCGAATAGTTTGCACCGATCATGACCACACTCGTCATTGCCGAGCACGACCACGGCGCGCTCAAGAGCGCGACGCTGCACACGATCGCCGCCGCGCAGAAGGTCGGCGGCGACATTCACGTCCTGGTCGCGGGCCATAACGCAGGCGGTGCCGCGGCAGCAGCCGCCGCGCAGGTCGCCGGTGTCGCCAAGGTCTTGCACGCCGACGCGCCGCACTTCGCCACGCCAGACCGCGGAGAACCTCGCGGCGCTGGCGATCGGCGCTGGCGCGCGTCGTATTCGCATCTTTTCCTGCCGGCGACCGGCTTCGGCAAAAACGTCGGCACCGCGCATCGCGGCGCTGCTCGATGTCGCGCAGGTCTCCGACATCATCGCCGTCGAGTCACCGGACACGTTCGTGCGGCCCGATCTACGCGGGCAACGCGTTTGCCACCGTGCAGGCGAAGGACGCGAAAATCGTCGTCACCGTGCGCGCGACCGGCTTCGACGCGGCGGCCGCGCAGCCGGCGGCAGCGCGACGGTCGAGAGCGTCGCCGGCACCGGCCGGACACGGCGCAGGTCGCAGGTTCTCGGCCAGGAGCTGACCAAATCCGGATCGCCCGGAGCTGACCAGCGCGCGCGTCGTGATCTCCGGCGGACGCGGCATGCAGAACGGCGAGAACTTCAAGATGCTCGAAGCGCTGGCCGACAAGCTCAACGCCGCGATCGGCGCGTCGCGCGCGGCGGTCGACGCCGGCTACGTTCCCAACGACTATCAGGTCGGCCAGACCGGCAAGATCGTCGCGCCCGATCTCTACATCGCGGTCGGCATCTCCGGCGCGATCCAGCATCTGGCCGGGATGAAGGACAGCAAGGTCATCGTCGCGATCAACAAGGATCGCCGAGGCGCCGATCTTCCAGATCGCCGACTACGGCCTTGTCGGCGATCTGTTCGAGATCATGCCCGCAGCTGATCACCGAACTGGGGTAGGCCCATGACATGAGCACCTATCGCGCGCCGTATGCAGGAAATACAGTTCGTGCTGAACGAGCTCGCCGGGCTCGAGCAGGTCGGCAAGCTTCCGGGCTTACGAGGACGCGACGCCCGACACCGTGGCGGCGATCCTCGAGGAAGCTTCGAAGTTCGCGACCGAGGTGCTCGATCCGCTGAACGCAGTCGGCGACCGCGAAGGCGCGACATGGCAGGAAGGCGGCAAGGTCAAGACGGCCACCGGCTTCAAGGACGCGTATCGCCGATTCGCCGAGAACGGCTGGAACGGCCTGACCAAGAATCCCGAGCACGGCGGGCAGGGCCTGCCGCAGCTGGTCGGCGACCGCGGTCGAGGAAATGTGGCACGGCGCGAACATGGCCTTTCGCGCTGTGTCCGCTGCTGACGCAGGGCGCGATCGAGGCGCTCGAGCTCTGCGGCTCGGACGAGCTGAAGGCGGCGTTACCTCGCCGAAGATGGTCGAGCGGCGTGTGGACCGGCACCATGAACCTGACCGAGCCGCAGGCGGGCTCCGATCTCGCCGCGGTGCGCACGCGCGCGCCGTCGCCGCAGGCCGACGGCAGCTTCAAGCTCTACGGCCAGAAGATCTTCATCACCTACGGCGAGCACGACTACACCGACAACATCATCCATCTGGTGCTCGCGCGCACGCCGACGCGCGCCGGAAGGCGTCAAGGGCATCTCGCTGTTCCTCGTGCCGAAGTTCCTGGTCAACGACGACGGCAGCCTCGGCGCGCGCAACGACGTGCACTGCGTGTCGATCGAGCACAAGCTCGGCATCCACGCGAGTCCGACCGCCGTGCTCGCGTACGGCGACCACGGCGGCGCGGTCGGCTATCTGGTCGGCGAGGAGAACCGCGGCCTCGAGTACATGTTCATCATGATGAATCTCGGCGCGCTTCTCGGTCGGCATCGAAGGCGTCGGCATCGCCGAGCGCGCCGTACCAGCGCGCGCTGGCCTACGCGCAGGGATCGCGTGCAGGGCAGGGCGCCGGGCTCGACAAGACGGTGCCGACGGCGACCATCCTGCAGCATCCCGATGTGCGCCGCATGCTGCTGACGATGAAGGCGCAGACCGAGGCGATGCGCGCGCTGGCCTACGTCACCGGCGCGGCGATCGACAACGCGCGCCGCCATCCCGACGCCGGATGCGCGCAAGCGCCATCAGGCATTCGTCGATCTGATGATCCCGATCGTCAAGGGCTGGAGCACCGAGATCGCGCAGGAGGTCGCGTATCTCGGCGTGCAGGTGCATGGCGGCATGGGCTTCATCGAGGAGACCGGCGCCGCGCAGCACTACCGCGACGCGCGCATCACGACGATCTACGAGGGCACGACCGCGATCCAGGCCAACGATCTGATCGGCCGCAAGACCGCGCGCGACGGCGGCGCGGTGGCGCGCTCGGTCATCGGCGAGATTGCGGCGCTGGCGACTGCGCTCGAGCGCCGACGCCAACGGCGCGCTCAGTGCCCATCGGCAATGAGCTGCGGCAGCGCCGCGGCCGCGCTGAAGAGCGCGGTCGACTGGGTCGTGCCAGCGTATGGCAGAGCGCCGCGCGCCGCGCACGCGGCCTCGGTTCCGTACCTGCGGCTGTGGGGCCTGGTCGCGGGCGGCTGGCAACTGGCGCGCGGCGCGCAGCGTCGGCCGCGCGACTGCTCGCGGAGAGCAAGCGGCGACGCCGACGTTCCTATCGCGGCAAGATCGCCACCGCGCGCTTCTACGCCGAGTGCCTGCTGCCGCAGGCGAGCGCGCTTGCGCACGCGCCATCACGCTCGGCAGCGAGTCGGTGCTGGCGCTCGTCCGACGAGCAGTTCACGACGCCGGCGTCCGCTGGCCGGTCCACGAAGGTACTCCTGCCGGGTCCGAGGCGGCGCCACCCCTCGGATCAGAAGGCCGGGTATCGGGACAGGCGCAAAGCTCGTCGAAAATTCCGGACGCTGCCGCCAGGACCGCTCCCCTGCGGCCAAGCCTCCCGCGCCGGGGTAGGGATAGATCCGTCCTCCCGATTCCTCGACCAGCAGCAGGCCGGCCAGCGCGTCCCACGGATGCATGTGCGGCTCGATGAACGCGTCGAACCGTCCCGCGGCGACGTGCGCGAGCATCAGCGCACCGGCGCCCATGTCCTTCACCGCCGCGCCGGCCTCGTGCAGCCGGCGCTCGAGCTGCAGGTACTCGTCCAGCGAATGCCTGCGGCACGTAGCCGGCGCACAGCAGCGACTCTGTCGACGCGAAGGCAGCGACGAAGCGCGTATCGGCGCGTCGTCGCAGAACGCCCGCCGCCTCGCACCGCCCAGAACAGCTCGTCGAGCGAAGGATCGTAGACGACGCCGATGCGCCGTTCGCCGTCGACGACGAAGGCGATCGACACACACCAGTAGCGGACCCCGTGCACGAAATTGATGGTTCCGTCGATCGGGTCGACGATCCAGGCGTTCGCGCCGAGCTCGCCGCCGTCCTCTTCGCCGAGCATGCTGTCGGACGGAAACGCGCTTGTGAGCTGCGCCCGAATCAGCGCTTCCACTGCGTGATCGGCGGCGCTGACCCAATCCTGCGGACCCTTGGCCTCTGCCGAGAACGGCAAGCTCGCGCAGGAAATAGCGGCGCGCGAGCGCGCCCGCCTCGCGCGCGAGCGACCTGGCGAAACGCGCCCGTCGCGTCGACCTCGGCCGCGGTCATGCGGCGGCGATCGGGACGACGCCGTGGTTGGCGAGGACCAGCGACACGGTCGCGCCCACCGCGAGCGGACGATCGACCGCCATGCTGACGATGAAGAGCTGCCCGATCGCAGTGTCGACGGTGTATTCCATCAGTCCGCCGATGTAGGCCGCCTTGCGCACGCTGCCTGTCAGTCCCCCATTGGCCTCGTCTGCCGAGCGAAGTTCGATCGCTTCGGGCCGGATCGAGACGTCGACCGCGCCGTTTGCGAGCCCGCGGTGCGCCAGCCTGACCGAGAGCGGGCCGATCACCAGGTCGCCAAGGCGGTCGTCGACGCGGGTCAGCACGCCGCTCACACGGTTGGCATCGCCCATGAATCCGGCGACAAAGACGTCGCTCGGTTGCTCGTAGAGGTCACGCGGCGCGCCTTCCTGGGCGATCGTCGCCTTGTTCATGACGATGATGCGGTCCGAGACCGCCATCGCTTCCGATTGATCATGCGTGACGTAGACGACGGTGAGCGACGAGCCGCTGCTGGAGCTCGCGGATTTCCTCGCGCATTTGCCGGCGCAGCCGCGCATCGAGATTCGACAGCGGCTCGTCGAACAGAAGAACGCCTGGCTCGAGCACCAGCGCGCGCGCGACCGCGACGCGCTGTTGCTGTCCGCCGGAAAGCTCGCGACGGCAGGCGCGCATCGAAGCCGGTCAAGCCCACCGTGGCCAGCGCGGCATGCGCCTTGCCGCGACCTCGGCCTTGGGCAGGCGCGCGACCGTCAGTCCGTAACCGACATTTTCGAGCACCGTCATGTGCGGAAACAGCGCGTAGCTCTGGAACACCATCGACACGTCGCGCTCCGACGCCGGAACGCGCGTGACGTCGTTGCCGCCGATGGCGATCGTGCCCGCGGTCGGCAGCTCGAGGCCCGCGATCATGCGCAGCGTGGTCGTCTTGCCGCAACCCGAAGGTCCGAGCAGCGTCACCAGTGTGCCCGCGCGCGATGCGAACGAGATGTCGCGCACTGCGGCGACGTCGCCGTAGAGCTTGCTGACATTGCGGAACTCGATCGACGCAGCTTTCATCATGCATTCGCGCGGTGCCGCCACTAGTTGTGCCACGCCGCGTGCGCCGCCGCCGTGACGCGCGCGGCGACCCAGCCGTCGCTCGCCGACCAGGCGCTGGATCAGCCAGATCACCGCCAGCATCAGCACGATCAGCACCGAGCGAGTAGGCGATCGCCACGCCGTAATCGCCGTTGGCGACGCGGTTGATGATGTACGTAGTCGCCCATTCGTACTCGGCGGAGACGAGGAAGATGATCGCCGACACGGTTGTCATCGCGCGCACGAAGCTGTAGACGAGCGCGGCAACTACCGCGGGTTTGAGCAGCGGCAGCAGGATCGCTGCGCAGCGTCGTAACGCCACGCGCGCCCAGCGTCGTCGAAGCCTCGTCGAGGCTCTTGTCGATCTGGGCCATCGACGCCATGCCGGCGCGCACGCCGACCGGCATGTTGCGGAACACGTTGCAGATAACCAGCATCGAGCGCGGTGCCGGTGATCTCGATCGGCGGCACGTTGAAGGCGAGGATGTACGACGACGCCGATCACCGTGCCCGGGATCGCGAAGCGCAGCATGGTGCCGAACTCGAAAGCCGACCGGCCGTGGAAGCGGTGGCGCGTCAGGATGTACGCGGTCAGAAGGCCGAGCGCCGCGGTGATCGGCGCGGCGATTGCAGAGAGCTTGACCGTCGTCCAGAACGAGCTCCACGCCGCGCCGACCCAGAGCAGGCCGTTGCGGCGCCGGACTCGACACCGAATGCCTTGATGTAGTGCTTGAGCGTCAGGCGTGTAGTCGCGGCCCCATTGCTCCACGAAACCGCCGATGAGCGCCATCGACGTAGATGACGATCGTGAGGACGACCCAGGGCACGGCGACCGCGTAGCACAGCCTTGCGCACGCCCTCGGGCAGCACGGTCGGCAGGCCGGCGTCGCCCTTGCCGGACGACGCGCGGTGTAGACCTTGCGCCCGAGCACCCAGCGCTGCGCGAAGAACGCGGCGAGCGCAAAGCCCAGCAGCAGCGATGCCGAGCGCCGCGCGCGCGACCTGATCGAGCTGCGCGCCGACGACCGAAAGAAGACTTCGGTCGCCAGCACGCCGAAGTTGCCGCCGAGCACGATCGGATTGCCGAAATCGGCGATCGATTCGATGAAGCCGATCAGAAACGCGTTGGCGAGTCCGGGCCGCATCAGCGGCAGCGACACGTCGACGAACGTGCGCCAGCGGTTGGCGCGCAGCGTCTGCGCGCGCTTCCTCCATGCTCGGCGACACGCCTTCGACCACGCCGATCAGGACCAGGAACGCGATCGGCGTGAACGACAGAAGATCTGCGCGAGCAGCAGCCCGGGCAAGCCCGTAGAACCAGCGCGACGGCTCGATCGCCGAAGCCCCATTCGAGAAACTGGTTGATCGATGCCGGAACGGCCGAACAGCAGGATCAGGCCGAGGCCGATGACGAACGGCGGCGTGATGATCGGCAGAATCGATAACGCGCGCAGCAGTTTCTTGTAGCGGAAGTTGCTGCGCGTCGCGACCAGCGCGAAGGCGAGGCCGAGCGCGGTGCGTGCCCAATCGCGCAAAGCAGCGCGAGCAGCAGCGTGTTCCACGCGACGCCGCAGCGCGGGCCGCCGGAGAGGCAGCCGAGGCCCCAGACCTTCTGCTGCAGAAACCGCGCTAGAAAGGCCGACATCGCGAATGCGCCGCTGTCGTCCTCGAATGCGCTGACCATGATCTTCAGGATACCGGATAGAAGGTGAAGATCGCGGTCGAGGCGACAATGGCGACGATACTAGCCGGAGACAAATCCGTCGCCGTTGAAATAGCCGCGCTGCGCCAGGCCCAGCGAGAACAGCATCGCGAACGGCGAGCGTCGTCAGCGCGCGCTCCCAGACCCATGCCGAATTGGCCGGCGGCAAGCGGACCCCAGGCGTTGCGCGAGCGAATCGAAGGACCAGCCCTGCGGCCCGATGGCGAAACCCTGGCGCAAGCACGTAGGCGAAGCCGATGCCACGCCAGCGCGAGCAGCGCGCAGGCGCGAGCGAACGATCGAGTCGCGGCGCGAGCAAGGCGAAACGCGGCAATCAGCATCACGCCGATCGGCATGCAGCCAAGACCGCCCGTGGCGCCACGCCTGAATGAGTGCCGGCGCATAATCCTTGTTACCGAAGTCGCGCAGCCACGCCATCGACAGCACCGATCCTGCAACGCGTACCACGGCACGCAAAGGAAGCCGACCGCGCCGACGACCAGCCAGAAGCGCGATGGCTTTGCGCTCAGGAGTCACCGCTCACGCGCAGCGCGTTGATTTCGCGTCTCCCAGCGCTGCGAGCAGGCGCTTGCGTTCGGCGTCGAGGCGCCATATTTCGCGCTGTCGTAGTCGATCAGCTTGATGTCGGAGAGATTCGGGACCTGCGGCGGCAGCGGCACGTTCCTGTTGGTCGGAATCGCGTATTCCTTGATGTCGAGCCCGATCTTCTGCGCGTCGGCGGCGTCAGCGCCCAATCGAAGAATTTCTTGGCGTTGTCGAGATTGCGCGCGCCCTTGATGATCGCCATCGACCCGACCTCGTAGCCGACGCCTTCGCAAGGCAGAATCGGCTTGACCGGAAACCCACGCACGATCTCGTTGATCACGCCATGCAGCACCGTGCTGCCGATGCCTGTCTCACCGCGGATGACAGCGGTCATCGGGCCGATGCCCGAGCGCGCGTACTGGTTGACGTTCGCGTTGAGCGCTTTCATGTAACTGGAACGCTTCGTCCTCGCCGAAGATCTGCACCAGCGTTGCCAGCATGAGGTAAGCGGTGCCGGACGAGTTCGGGTTCGACAGCATGACCTCGCCTTTGTAAACGGGATTGAGCGAGGTCTTTCCAGCATTTGGGCACCGGCAGCTTGCGCTTTTCGAAGACCTCGGTGTTGTAGCCCAGCGCGAGAACGCCGCCGTATACGCCTGCGACACGGTATTTGGAAAGCTCGGCCTCTCGCTTGGCCCAGTCCTGCAATTGGTCCGAGGTTGGGCGACCGGTACGGTTCCAGAAGACCCTCTTCTGCGGCCTGCAGAAACGCGTCGCCCGCTCCCGCCCACCAGATGTCGCCTTTGGGGCTGCGCAGCCTCGGCCTTGATCTGCGCAAACAGCTCGCCGGTTGCCTTTTGCGTGACCGAGACCTTGACGCCCGTGGCTTTTTCGAAGCCTATCGCCATGCCCTGGCACCAGAGCTGTGTTGGGCGAGCTGCAGTACATGGCGAGGGTTCCCTGCGCGAACACGATGCCGGGCAAAAGCAGAGCGACAACCCCTGTGATGAGGTATCGAATCATCGATCATTCACGCAAGAAAACCTCTCCACTGAGAACTTCGATCTACGTCACTTAGATGCACCGCCGACTTCCTTGTCCCACTTTTCGAGCAGCCGCTTGCGCTCGGCCGACGAGCCGTATTTGGCAAAGTTATAGTCGACCAGCTTGATGTCGGCGGGCCGCGGCGAAAGCGGCGAAACCGGCGTGCCGACGTTCGACGGCAGCTGGAACGATGACTTCGATTCGTACGACAGCCTCTGCGCCGGCGGAGTCAGCGCCCAGTCGTAGAATTTCTTTGCGTTGTCGAGGTTCCTCGCTCCCTTGATGATCGACATCGAGCCGATCTCGTAGCCGGTGCCTTCGCACGGAGCGACGACCTTCACCGGGAAGCCTGCCTGCGCTTCGGTGACGACGTCATGGATGAAAGCGACGGCGATCAGGTTTTCGCCGCGGGCGGTTGCTTTGATCGGGCCGACGCCCTGGCGCGAGTAGTTGCTGATGTTCTTGTGCCACGCCTTGAGCATCTTGAAGGCTTCATCCTCACCGAAGACCTGCACCAGCGTGGCTATGGTCGTGTACGCCGTCCCGGAAGCGTTCGGGTTCGCCATCTGCACGTCGCCAGCGTATTCGGGCCGCCCGAGATCCTTCCAGCACGCCGGCGCCGGCGCTTTCTTCTTGGCGAGCAGCTCCGTGTTGTAGCCCATGCCGAGCACGCCGAGATAGATTCCAACGGTCTTGAAGCCGGATTGCTCGGCCTGGCGCTTGGCCCATGGCTGCAGCTGATCGAACAGCGGCGACTTGTAAGGGATCGTGAGGTCCTGCTCTGCCGCCTGCAGATGCGGGTCGCCCGTGCCTCCGTACCAGATGTCGTGCTTGGGATTCGCCTTCTCGGCAGCGACCGTCGCGTAGGACTCGCCGGATCCCTTCAGCGTCAACCCAACCTTGATTCCGGTGGCTTTTTTCGAATTCCGCCGCGGCCATAGTGCACCAGTCGGCAGCCATGGGGCAGATGACGTTCACCTGCTGTTGCGCCGCGGCGGGGAGCGCCAGCAAGCCCAGCGTCGCAGCAAGCAATGTATGGCGCAAGCGCATGATTCCTCCTGGTGAGCAACTGTCATGATGAGTTTCTGCAATAATCGGTGAAACCGCCACCGCGCGTCAACAGATGTCTCTTTCTCGCCGTGGCCGAACCGACTACAGAAACGACCGACCATGATTCGCTTCGGCATCGACTTGGGCGGCAGCAAGATCGAAATCGTCGCGCTCGCACCAGACGGGCGGGAGCTGCTGCGCCGACGCGTTCCAACGCCGCACGAGGACTACGGCGGCATACTCGGCGCGATTGCGATGCTGCTGCGCGACGCCGAAGCGGAGCTCGGTGAGTCCGGCACAGTCGGCATCGGCACGCCGGGCTCGATCTCGCGCGCAACCGGCTTGCTTCGCGGCTCGAACTCCATCGCGCTCAATGGCAAGCCGATCAAGCGCCGATCTCGAAGCCCTGCTCGGCCGCGAAGTCAGAGTCAGCAACGACGCCAACTGTTTCGCGCTTTCGGAGGCGTGCGACGGAGCGGGCAAGGATGCGCAGACGGTGTTCGGTGCGATTCTCGGCACCGGAGTCGGCGGCGGCATCGTAGTACGCGGCAACGTGCTCGTGGGACCGAACGCCATCGCCGGCGAGTGGGGCCACAATCCACTGCCGTGGCCCACCGACGACGAGCGGCCGGGTGCCCAATGTTTTTGCGGGCACACCGGCTGCATCGAGACGTTTCTCTCCGGCCCGGGCCTCGAGCGCGATTATTTCTCGGCGACGGGAAAGCGGCTGACGTCCATCGACATCGAGAGCGGAGCCGCGGGTGGCGACGCCGGCTGCGAGCAGGCGATGCGGCGCTATGAAGCGAGGCTCGCCCGCGCTCTGGCGCACGTGATCAACATCCTCGACCCGGACACGATCGTGCTCGGGGGCGGGATGTCGAACATGCAACGGCTCTACGCGGCAGTACCCACACTGTGGGCGGCTTGGATCTTCTCGGATCGCGTCGACACGGCACTGGTCCGCAACGTTCACGGCGATTCGAGCGGCGTGCGGGGCGCAGCATGGTTGTGGCCCGGCACCGATATAAGGCGCGCGTCGCACCGTCCGCATCGAGCATCCGCGTCGTATAATCACGCCCGCACGACCACCGCGCAGCGAGCGTCCACCGCCAACATCGCTTGCTCCGAGCTCCAAGCCTTCTCAGGTGAAAAAATCCATGGAAAAAGTCTACGCTGACGCGAAGTCCGCACTGGCCGATCTTTTGCACGATGACATGACGATCGCCGCCGGAGGCTTCGGCCTTTGCGGCATTCCGGAAAACCTGATCGGTGCGCTGGTCGCCAGCGGCGCCAAGGGCCTGACCATCGTCGGCAACAACGCCGGAGTGGACGATTTCGGGATGGGCTTGCTGCTCAAGACCCGGCAGGTGAAAAAGGTCATCGCTTCGTACGTCGGCGAGAACAAGGAATTCGAGCGCCAGGTGCTGGCGGGCGAGCTCGAGCTGATCGCTGACGCCGCAGGGAACGCTGGCCGAAAAGCTGCGCGCGGGCGGCGCCGGCATCCCGGGCTTCTACACGCGGACCGCATTCGGCACCAAGCTCGCGGACGAGAAAGAGACGCGGATGTTCGATGGCAAGGCGTACGTGCTGGAGGAGGCGATCCGGGCCGACTGTCGCTATCGTCAAGGCGTGGAAGGGCGACAAGTCGGGCAACCTCGTCTACCGCAAGACGTCGCGCAATTTCAACCCGATGATCGCGACCTGCGGCAAGGTTACAGTCGCCGAGGTGGAGGAGCTGCGTCGAGGTGGGCGCGCTCGATCCCGACCAGGTGCACACGCCCGGCATCTACGTCGACCGCATCATTCAGGGCGCGAACTACGAAAAGCGCATCGAATTCCGCACCGTGTCCGGCGCCGCGGCGTCGAAGAAGGACTCGCCGACGCGCGATCTGATGGCCAGGCGCGCGGCGAAGGAGTTGCGCGACGGCTACTACGTCAATCTGGGCATCGGCATTCCGACCCTGGTCGCCAACTTCATCCCGGACGACATCACGGTCACGCTGCAATCCGAGAACGGCCTCCTGGGCATCGGTCCGTTACCCGGCCGAGGACCAGGTCGACCCGGACCTCATCAACGCCGGCAAGCAGACCATCACCACGCTTCCCGGATCGAGTTTTTCTCCAGCGCGGACTCGTTCGCGATGATACGCGGCGGTCACATCGACCTGTCGATCCTCGGCGCGCTCGAAGTCGCCGAGAACGGCGATCTCGCCAACTGGATGGTGCCCGGCAAAATGGTCAAGGGACCCGGCGGCGCGATGGACCTGGTATCGGGCGTGCGACGGGTGATCGTCCTGATGGAACACACCGCGCAGCGACGGCGCGCCCAAGATACTCAGGCAATGCACGCCTGCCGATCACCGGCAAGGCGGTGGTGAACATGATCATCACCGATCTCTGCGTGTTCGAGGTGGGTCCCGCGGGATTGGCGCTGACCGAGCTGCACCCGGGCGTGACCGTCGACGACGTGCGTGCCAAGACCGGTTGCGAATTCAGCGTCGCGATGTAGGTCCGGGCCGATCAGCTTCTGCAGTAGGCTTTGAGCAGCGCTACATATTGGGATAGTTCGGTCCGCCGCCGCCCTCCGGCGTCACCCAGTGGATGTTCTGCCGCGGATCCTTGATGTCGCATGTCTTGCAGTGCACGCAGTTCGGCGCGTTGATCTGCAGCCGCTTTCCCGCGCCCTTCCGAGGGACCGGCGGCGACGAATTCGTACACGCCGGCGGGGCAGTAGCGCTGCTCCGGACCCTCGTACAAAGCCAGGTTCACGTTGACGGGAATCGCCGGATCGCGAAGCTGCAAGTGCGACGGTTGATTCTCTTCGTGGTTGGTGTTGGACACGAAGACCGATGAAAGCTTGTCGAAGGTCAACACGCCGTCGTATTTCGGATAGTCGATCTTCGGCATCTCCGCTGCGGGCCTGAGCGTCTCGTGGTCCGGCTTGTCGTGGCGCAGCGTCCACGGCACCAGCGCGCCAAGTCCGAGGTCGTTGAGCCACATATGCAAGCCGCCGTGAGCGGTGCCCAGCCACATGCCCCACTTGAGTCCCGGCTTGACGTTGCGCACCTTGTACAGCTCGTCATGGACCCAGGACTGCCTGAACATCTCCGGATACGCGGTCAATGCGTCGTGTTGACGCTCCTCGCGCAAGGCCGCGAACGCGGCCTCCGCGGCCAGCATCCCGGTCTTCATTGCCGTTGTGCGTTCCCTTGATTCGCGGCACGTTGAGAAGCCCGCGGCGCAACCGATCAGCGCACCGCCTGGAAATACGAGCTGCGGGACCGATTGCAGGCCGCCTTCGTTGATTGCCCGCGCGCCGTACGACAGCCGCTTCGCGCCTTCGAACGTGCCGCGTATCGGCGGCATGGGTCTTGAAACGCTGGAACTCGTCGTACGGGGACAGATGCGGATTCTCGTAGTTCAGATGCACGACGAATCCCACCGCGACCAGCTGATCTTCGAAGTGGTACATGAAAGACCCGCCGCCGGTCTTCGAATCGAGCGGCCAGCCCTGGCTATGCAGCACCAGACCCGGCCGATGCTTGTCCGGCGTGACCTGCCACAGCTCCTTGAGGCCGATGCCGTACTTCTGCGGATCGATGCCGTCGCGCAGGTTGAATCTCGACATCAGCTCCTGCGACAGCGAGCCGCGGCACCCTTCGGCGAAGAGCGTATATTTCGCGCGCAATTCCATGCCCGGCTGATATTCGGGTTTGTGCGAGCCGTCCTTGGCGATGCCCACGTCGCCGGTGGCCACACCCAGCACCGCGCCGCCTTTGTCCTGCGCGTCGTAGAGGATCTCGGCGGCGGCAAAGCCGGCGTAGACCTCGACCCCGAGGGACTCCGCCTGCTGCGCCAGCCATCGGCACAGATTGCCGAGGCTGATGATGTAGTTGCCGTGATTGTTCATCAGCGGCGGCAATGACCAGTTCGGGATGCCGATACGCCTTGTCCGCGGTCAGGATCATGAACCGGTCCTCGCTTACCGGTGTCTTCAGCGGCGCACCCAGGCGCTTGCCAGTCCGGAATCAGCTCGTTGATCGCTTTGGGATCGATCACCGCACCGGACAGGATGTGCGCGCCGATCTCGGATCCTTTTTCGAGAACGCAGACGCTGACCTCGCGCTGGCCTTCTGCCGCAAGCTGCTTCAGCCTGATCGCGGCCGACAGCCCGGCCGGGCCGCCACCGACGATGACCACGTCGTATTCCATCACGTCCCGCGGCATTGCACGCTCCCGGAGGCTTTCGTCCTCAGTGGGCAGCAACAGCCATTATAATTACGTTTTACGAGGAACAACGCGATGATCTCGGCGCGCAGGCTTGTGCACAGCGTTTCGGTCCCCATACGATGGGGCGACATGGACGCTCAAGGGCACGTCAACAACACCGTCTATTTCCAATATATGGAACAGGCGCGCATCGAATGGCTCGAAAGCGTACGTGAGCGCGTCGGCGATGTTAACGGTCTGGGGTCTGTCATCGTCAACGCCAGTTGCACTTTTCTTCTTCCGCTTTGCTACCCGGGCACCGTCGACGTGCGGATGTTCACAGGTCCACCGGGTCGGTCGAGCATTGATAGCCACTACGAATTGTGGATGGACGATCGCAAGTACGCCGAGGGCAGCGCCCGCATCGTCTGGGTCGATGAGCGTACGCAACGCTCGACGCCGCTGCCGGAGCGGGTGCGCGCGATTTGCGCGTAGCGGGCCGGGCTTACGTACCAGCCACATCACCACGTCCGACGCGGAACGATCAGAGCGGCGCCGTTGGAAAATGAGCGGGAGCAATAATGCTGCTCGACGCGCAACGATCGCTGCTGCTGGCGAGTCGATCTTCAAGAAAAAGATGCTTCCGGCCATCGCCGATCACGGGGAGGTTTTGCGGAACTGCGAGTGGCTGATCCGCGCCGCGCAAAAAGATCGGCGTTCCCGCATCGTGTCGCGGGAGATGGTGGTGTTCAGAATGGCTTGGAGAGGCGAACACTCCGTTGTTCAGGGCGGTCAGTAAAGAAGTTTCTGAAATGACCCGCGATCCATGAACTTAATCGCGATCCTGATTTCGCTCGGCCTCGAGCAGTGGGCGCGCATTCCGGTGGCGCAATGGCGTGCAACAGCTTTTTGGCCGATATGCGCGCTTTTTGAGCGCCGCTTCAACGCCGGCACCGAGCAGCAAGGCGTGGTCGCGGCGCTGTTTGCGCTGGGTCCTCCGGTTGCGATTGCCGCCGCCGGCTACTGGGCACTCGAAGCACTGCATCCGGTGCTGGGACTCCTTTGGAACGTCGCAATCCTGTATCTGCTCGTTGGCTTCCGCCATTTCAGCCATGCCTTTACGGCGATCGGCGAAGCATTGAAGGCGGGCGACGCAATCGCCGCGCGCAAGCGCCTCGTGACGTGGCGTGGCGCGGACGCGAGTGCTGCGGCCGCCGAGGAGATTCCGAAGCTCGCCATCGAAAAAGGTTTCGAAGACTCGTACCGTCACGTCTTCGGCACCTTGTTCTGGTTCCTGGTGCTGCCCGGGCCGGGCGGCGCCGTCCTCTACCGGCTGACGGCGCTCCTTGCGGCGCAATGGCAAGGCGTTGCGGCCACTCCGATCGGGCATCAGCTCGCTTCGTTCGGCCTGCCGGTGCAGCGGCTGCTGTATTGGCTCGACTGGATCCCGGTGCGCCTGACAGCTCTGACATTCGCCATCGTCGGCGATTTCGAAGATGCTATCTATTGCTGGCGCGTACAGGCCAAGCAATGGCCTTCGATACACGACGGGATTCTGCTCGCCAGCGGCGCGGGAGCGCTCGGAGTCCAGATCGGCGGGGTCATGACCGACTCGACCGGAGAACCGGAATACCGGCCCGAAGCTCGGGATCGGCGAGACCGCCGATGTTGACATCCTGTCGAGTGCGACCGGCCTCGTCTGGCGCGCGTTGCTGGTGTGGCTGACGGTGCTGCTGCTTCTGACCGTCGCCTATTGGGCGCCTTAGCGTGAAGAAACCAGACATGTCGCCGAAGCGTATCCCTCTTCCGCGTATACGATCGCGGCCTGGGTCCTCACCGGGGTCGCGCTGGTCCTCATCCTCCTTCTGCATCTGCTGCCGGCGCTGCTCGCCGGCATGCTTGTCTACGAGCTTGTCCATGTGTTGGAGCCGGCAATACACAAGCGCTTTCCCGACCGGCGTGAAACGCTCATTGCCGTGGCATTGCTTTCCGGATTGGTGCTCGTGCTGATGACGGCAGCGATCATCGGCCTCATCGTCTTCTTCAACAGCGACGCGGGAAGCGTTTCGGCGCTCTTGGCAAAGATGGCGGAGATCCTCGAGAGCTCGCAGGGCGACGATGCCGGAGTGGCTGGTCGGGGCAAATGCCGACTGAACCGGACGATGTTGCAGGAAGCTGCGGTCCAGTGGCTGCGCGCCCACTCGGCGGCCGTGCAGTTAGCGGGTGCGGAAGTGGGGCGAGCGCTGTTGTATGTTCTGATCGGCATGGTCCTCGGCGCGATGATCGCGCTGCACGAGGCGTTGCCGGGCGAACCCCACCGCGCCCTGGCCAATGCACTGATCGAACGGGCCGCAAGATTGGGTAGCGCCTTTCGTCGGGTGGTCTTCGCCCAGGTGCGAATTTCGCTGCTGAACACTTTTTTACCGGGATCTATCCTCGCGCTGATCCTGCCGCTTTTCGGCGTGGACCTGCCGCTGAAGAAGACGCTGATCGCGGTGACCTTCATCACGGGCTTGCTGCCCGTTCTGGGAACCTCATTTCCAATACGGTGATCGTGGTTGTAAGTCTTTCGTATTCCGTGAATGCCGCGGTTGCCTCGTTGGTGTTCTTGATCGTGATCCATAAGCTGGAATATTTCCTCAACGCCCGCATCGTCGGCAGACGCATCGAATCGCGGCGCGTGGGAGTTGATCGCGGCGATGCTCGCAATGGAAGCTGCCTTCGGGATCTCCGGCCTGGTCGCTGCCCCAATTTATTACGCGTATGTCAAGGACGAATTGACGGAGCGTGGAGTTAGTTTAGGGCCTAATCAAATCCAGGTCCGTGCGCGGCGCTCGCTCTCGGCCCGCAGTTGCAGCAAGAGTGCGGCCCGCCATGGCTTGACCACGCCCCGCGCGACCGCATCCTGCACCGCGCATCCGGGCTCCGCATCGTGCCGGCAATTGCGGAAACGGCACGTACCCAGCAGCGGTCGCAGCTCCACGAATGCGCTCTCGATGGCGTCGGCGTCGAGATGGCCGAGGCCGAATTCCTTCATGCCGGGTGAATCGACGATCCAGCTACGATCGTCGAGCTCGTAGAGCGTCGCTTCGGTGGTGGTGTGCCGCTCCGGTCTGGAGCGCGCGCGACAGTTGTCCCACCCGCGCACCGGCATCGGGAAGCAGAGTATTGATGAGCGTCGATTTTCCCATGCCCGATTGGCCGATCAGAACGCTGCGCTGGCCTTCCAGGAACGGCACGATCGCGCTGACATCGCGATGGGCGCACATCAGGATGACCGGATAGCCGAGCACGGCAAACTGGGCGAGCCTGGCCGCGATCAGCGCGAATTGCGGAAGGTCCTGCTTGTTGGCGATGAGCACGAAGCCGCAACCGTTGCTCTCGGCGGCGATGATCCAGCGATGCACGAGCTCATCGTCGTACGGCGGATCGGGCGCCACGAAGCCCAGCACCTGCGTTACGTTGGCGGCGAGAAGCTTGTCGCGCTGTATATCGGAGCGGTAGAAAAGCGTCGTTCGCGGCGCCACCGAGACGATGGTGCCCTGGTTCGAGGGCGACCGTTCGACCTCAACCCGGTCGCCGCACGCGATCGCGCAGGCTGCGCCCGCGCAATATGCAGGCCACGGTTTCGCCGTCGTCGAGCCGAACCGCATAGTGACGGCGATGAGTAGCCGTCACCAGGCCCGCGGTGTTGCCCGTCATGTTCCCCTCATATGTCGCTGCTCAGTTGCGACGACTCAGTCGGCCTCACGCGCTCAGCTCCTCGACCTTGGCCGCGCAGATGCAATCGTTGAGGGTCACGCCGCCGACGTCGTGCGTCGCAAGACGATACGACGACGCGATTGTAGTGAACCGACAGATCCGGGTGATGGTCCTGCCGATTCGCCATGTATGCGATCGCGTTCACGAACGCGATCGTTTCGTAATAGTTGGCGAACCGAAAGTCTTGGAGATCCGGTTGCTCGGCGTAGTCCCAGCCGGGCAGCGCGTGAAGTCGCAGCATCAGCTCCGATACCAGAAGCATCGGAGCCCCGGGACGGCAGTTCAGCGCCGAAAGCGTGCGCAGTTCCTTGTTCATGGACTCAGGTCCGTACCCAGTTCCGTGATTTCAGGCGTTAGCTCATTCGAAGCGATAGTATCGCTTGTTGAGATACGCCGCGATGTGTTCTTCCTCATCGGGAAAGTAGCCGGCTGCCGAGCTCCGCGTTGCAATAGCTGACCTGCGCCATCAATTGCGCCGGAGTATCGCACCCGCCGCTCACCGCGAAAATAGATGCGATTCGCATCGCCGCCAAAGCGTCGCGACGTGGCAGGTCGACGCATGTCTTGTCGCTGAGCGGCTTCCCTAGCTCGGGATTTCCGTTGGCGTATGGCGCGGGCGCCATGGCGACGGCGGCTTGAGAGGGGATCGCCGCCGTCAGAAGTGCAGACGGCCAAGACTACTCGAAGTAAACGCGGGATGCTCATCTAGGATTCCTTCAGGTGCTTGCCACGTCCAGGCGCGGCGATACGCGCGGCGGCGGGCGGGTGAGAGTCATAGAACGCGGAGTGAAGCGGGTCCGGGCGTCAAGGTGTTGGCATTGTCCTCGTAGAGCTTGACCAGCGCGGCAACCAGCGCGATCGCCGACGCGTTCTCGGCCGCGTAAGCGTCGGCCTCGAATTCGTGCCTGCGCGAATAGAGGCGATGCGAGCGGCGCGCGCGACGAAAGTGAATACCGGCAGCGCCAGCATGAACAGCACCAGCGCGACACCGTAGCGCGGCGGCGGCGACCGGGAACGCCGAGGCCGGCGTAGAACCACGGCTCGTCGACCAGCCAGCCGAGCAGCGCCAGCGAACGCGAGGCTGCCCGCGGCGAACCACAGCGATGCGTTTGAGCGACATGTCGCAGCTTGAAATGTCCGAGCTCGTGCGCGAGCACCGCCTCGACCTCTTCCGGCTGCAGCCGTTCGAGCAGAGTGTCGAAAAACACGATGCGCCGCGCCGCGCCGAACCCGGTGAAATATGCGTTGCCGTGGCTCGAGCGCGCGTCGAGCCGTCCATCACGAACAGTCCCTTGGCGGCGAAACCGCATCGCGCGAGCGAGACGCTCGACGCGCTCGCTTCAGCGGGATCGTCCGCGAGCGGCTGAAACTTGTTGAACAGCGGCGCGATGACCGTCGGATAGAGCGCGAGCAGCAGCAGCCTGAAAGCCGACCCACGCCAGCCAGGCGTAGAGCCACCACAACGATCCGGCGCGCGCCATCAGCCAGAGCACGAGCGTGACCAGCGGCAGTGCCGAGCGCCGCGCCGATCAGCGCACGCCTTGGCGAGGTCGGCTTGAGCCACAGTCGAAGCGTCATCCGGTTGAAGCCGAAGCGCTGTTCGATGACGAAGGTGCGATACCAGGAGAGCGGAAGCGCGACAACGCCGGTCGCCACGGTCACGCCGACGATCAGCAGCGACATCCTGCCACAGCGGGCTCACCGGCAATGTCGACGTCCATGCCGCGGCCGCCCACAGTCCGCCGCCCAGCGTCAGCGTCAGTAACACGCAGGTGTCGATCAGGACATCGACCGTGCGACAGCCGGGTGCGCGCGACGGTGTAATCGGCGGCTTTCTGATGCGCGGCCAGCGTAATGCGTCCCGCAAAGTGCGCCGGAACGGCGACGCGCGATGCGCGGTGACGTGGCGCACCTGCCGCCGCGCGAGCCATAGCTGAAGCGAAACGGACACGCCGAGCGCAAGCAGAAAAACGACGGTGAACAGGTTGGCGAGAGCTGAACATGGAGTGCGCGTGAATAGTGAGGCAGGAATTTAGTACGTTATGCGAGAATAAGCGTTCTATTTTACGCCAAGTCGCTAGGCAGCCGATGCCGCAGGACGCCAACCCGACTGATCTGGATCGACATGGAGATGACCGGGCTCAAGCCGGACAGCGATCGCATCATCGAAGTTGCGCTGGTGGTCACCGACGTGTCGCTCGCCGACGGTCGCCGAGGCGCCGGTGCTGGTCGTGCATCAGGACGACGCCACCCTCGCCGGCATGGACTCGTGGAACCAGTCGACGCACGCGCCGCACCGGCCTCACCGACAAGGTGAAGGCGTCGACCTTGATCGAGAAAGACGGTCGAGGAGCGCATGCTCGCGTTCCTGCGCGAGCACGTGCCGCCGAAGACCTCGCCGATGTGCGGCAACACGATCTGCCAGGATCGACGATTCCTGGCCCGCTGGATGCCCGCGCTCGAGGACTATTTTCACTACCGCAATCTCGACGTGTCGACGCTGAAGGAGCTTTGCAAGCGGTGGCAGCCCGACGTCGCCAAAGCGCTGGACCAAGCAGGGCGAAGCACGAGGCGCTCGCCGACATCTACGAATCGATCGACGAGCTCAAGTACTATCGCGAGCATTTCATCAAGGCGGTGGCGCCGTGAAATTCTGCAGCCACTGCGGCTCGTCGCAGCTCGATTTTCGAGTGCCCGACGGCGACACGCTGCCGCGTTACGTCTGCGCCGCATGCGCGACGATCCATTATCAGAATCCCAAGGTCGTCGTCGGCTGCCTGCCCGGTCTGGGAAGACCGTGTGCTGCTGTGCAAGCGCGCGATCGAGCCGCGGCTGGGGCTTGTGGACGCTGCCGGCGGGCTTCCTCGAGAACGGCGAGACGCTCGCCGCCGGGCGCTGCGCGAGACGCTCGAGGAGGCGAGCGCGCGCGTCGCAGATCGGCGATGCTGTACACCATGATCAGCCTTCCGCACATCAGCCAGATCTACGTGATGTTTCGCGCGCGCCTGCTCCGATCTCGAATTCGGCCCGGGGCCCGAGAGTCTGGATGTCCGGCTGTTCAGGGAAGAGGACGTTCCGTGGAGCAAGCTCGCGTTTCGCACCATCACGCGCGACGCTGCGCAATTATTTCCTCGATCGCAAGCTCGGAGCGTTTCCCGTCCACGTCAGCGCGCTCGAGAAGCGAGCGCCGCGCGAGCCCGGCGCTCGCCGCAGCCGCGTAGCGGCGATTCCCGACCCGGTTGCAGGCATTATTTCCCTGTTCGCCCTGAAAGGGTCGATGCCCCGAGGCGTCGTTGACCCGCTGTCAACAAACTCACTACACTGCACGTTCTGCGGTTAAGACGGTCCGGAGACCGCTACCCAATCGAGGAGAAGGCACATGTTGAATCGCGCACTCAAAGCGCTTCTGGTCGCGGCCGCCGTTCTCGCCGCCGGGCCGAGCGTCGCCCAGGAAAAATCAATCTGTCGATCGCGACCGGCGGCACGGGCGGCGTGTACTATCCTCTCGGCGGCGGCATGGCCAACGTGCTGTCCAAATACGTGCCCGGCATGCAGGCCACCGCCGAGGTGACCGGCGGCTCGGTCGATAACCTGAAGCTGATCGGCACCGGCAAGCCCTATATCGCTTTCGTCGATGACGGATGCGAGCGCTGGACGCCTATCAGCGGCGAAGACAAATTCAAGGGCACCAAAGTTCCGCTGCGCACGCTGATGATCCTGTATCCGAACCGCATGCACGTCGTCACCATCGAAGGCACCGGCGTCAACACGATGGCCGACCTCAAAGGCAAGCGCGTGTCCACCGGCTCGCCCGGCAGCGCGACCGAGGTGATGGCCTTCCGCGTGATCGAAGCCGCCGGGCTCGACAAGGACAAGGACATGACGCGCGAGCGCCTTGGCGTCGCGGAATCGGTGAACGCGATCAAGGACAGGAAGATCGACGCGTTCTTCTGGGTCGGCGGGCTGCCGACGGCGGCGGTGACCGATCTCGCCGCGACGCCCGGCGTCAAGATCAAGATGATCGACCACGCCAACCTCGTGCCGGCGATGAACAAGAAATACGGCAACCTCTACGTCGAGGACGCCATCCCGAAGTCGACGTACAGCGGCATGACCGCCGACAACAAGCAGGCGACGGTCGATGAACATCCTGGTCGTCGCACGAGAACCTGAGCGACCAGGTCGCATACAACATCGTCAAGGCGATATTCGATCACAGCGCAGCGACCTGATCGCGGTGCACAAGGAGGCGGAGAACTTCAAGCTCGAGAACCAGAAAGCAGGCTGCGTCGCCGATCCCGTTCCATCCGGGCGCAGTCAAGTACTTCACCGAACAAGGCGTCAAGCTCAATAAGCGCATGTCAGCGCCGGCCTTTCACCGAAGGAAAGCGAGCTTGAAGCCCCGCCCCAGGCGGGCGGGGCTTTTGTTTGTATCATTGGGCGACCACAAGCCGGACGAGGCGCTGAATGGCTGAGACCGATGAGCTGGCGATAATCGACGACAGCCAGACGATCGCGCAGGAGGCGCCGCTCACCGAGGAGCAGAAGAAGCGCCTCGAGGAATTCATCGAGGAAGAAGAGGGCGCGCTCAACCGTTACAAGAGGCACGCTTGCGGTCCTCATGACCGGGCTTGCGGTCGTGATGTCGCTCTTCCACTTGTACGCCGCGGTGCGGCATCGTGCCCGCGTACATCCTGCGGCCGGTGCACGTCGCGCTTCGCGCTGGGCGCTCGTCGTTCCTGCTGTTCCCCACTCGCAAGCGCTTCCGCCACCGGCTTGATGTGGTGGGACGTGATCTTCGCTCTGGTGTCCGTGGCGATCATCGGCTACATCCTGTACTGGGGCGACGAGCTGGGCGACCGCGCGACGGCGCCGACGCTCGATCGACCAGGTGTTCGGCGTCGCGCTCATCGCTGCTGATCCTCGAAGCGCTGCAGGCGCAGCTCGACGTGGATCCTGCCGTTCATCTGCTTCTGCTCTTCGTGAGTTATGCGCTATTCGGCCCATATCTGCCGCCGCCGTGGACGCACAGGGATTACGAGATACGCCCGCCTCGTCGGTCACCTGTACATGACTCTCGAAGGCATCTTCGGCATCGCGGTGGACGTGTCTTCGACGCTGATCATCCTGTTCACGATCTACGGCGCCGTGCCTGCAGTATTCCGGCGCCGGGAAGTTCTTCATCGATTTCTCCTTCGCCGTCGATGGGCGGCAAGCCGTCGAGCGCGGGGCGCGCGGTGGTCATGGCCTCGTTCCTGCTCGGCGGCCCTCGGGCTCGCGGCGTCGCCACCACCGTCACGCATCGGCGCGGTCGCCTGGCCGCTGCTGCCGAAGTCGGGCTACGGCAAGGAAGCCGGCGGAGGCTTGCTCGCCGCCGGCGGGCTGGGCGCGATCCTCTCGCCGCCGGTGCTCGGCGCCGCCGCGTTCCTGATCGCGGAGTTCCTCAAGATCTCGTATCTCGACGTGATCCTGATGGCGACCGATGCCGACGCATGCTTTACTACCTCGGCGATTTTCGTCATGGTCGAGATCGACGCGCGCAAGTTCAGAATGGCCAACGTCGTACTCGAAAAGCACCAGACCGCGATGGCGCTTGCGCAAGCGCTACTGGTTCCACTTCGCTGTCGCTGATCGCGATCGTGGTGTTCATGCTGATGGGTTATTCGCCGGGCCTGTCGGTGTTCTGGGCGACGCTCACGACCGTCGCGTTGTCCTTCATCCATCGCGACACGGCGATCATTCCCTACGAGTGGTTCCGGGGACGGCTGCCGCTGGGTGAGAGGCCTCTGGGGATCGGGCCTGGTCAAGGCGCTCGAAGGCGGATCGGTCAGCATGTTGAGCGTCGCGATGACCTGCGCATCGGCCGGCATCATCGTCGGCGTGGTGACGCTGACCGGGCTCGGGCTCAAGTTCAGCTCGATCGTGCTTGATTACGCGGACTGCGGCGCGCACGCGCTCGTGAGCTTCTGGGCGCTCTTCGGCGCGGAGCGCACGCCGGTGCTGCTGCACGACATGCAGCCTGCTGCTCACGGCGTTCTACACCTCGCTCATCGTCTGGATCGTCGGCCTCGCGGTGCCGGTCACGGCGTCCTACATCATCTGCGCGGTGATCGCCGCGCCGGCGATGATCGAGCTCGGCGTGCCCGATTTCGCCGCGCACATGTTCATCTTCTATTACGCGGTGCTCTCCGAAGTGTCGCCGCCGACCGCGCTGTCGCCATTTGCGGCGGCGGCGATCACCGGCGGCGGATCCGTATCGAGACGACGATGCAGTGCTGGAAGTACACCACGCCCGCATTTCTGATGCCGTTCATGTTCGTGCTCGACCCGAGCGGCACCGGCCTGCTGCTCACGGGCTCGTTCAAGACGCTCGGCCAGGCCGGATTGGGGCTCCATTCTTCGCGTGACGATCACCGCGGCGTTCGGGGTCGTCGCGCTGGCCGGGCGGTTTGCAGGGCTGGCTCTTCCACAAGACCACCATTCTCGAGCGGTGGCTGTTGATCATCGCGGGAGTGCTGCTGGTCTACCCGGCGGCGGTGTGCGATTACATCGGTGCCGCGATGATCGGCATCACCGTTGTCCTGCAGAAGTTGCGTGGCGCCCGCGTCGAGCGGGCAGCGAAGTGATTGTGCCCGAGCCGCGTCACCTGAAATGAGCGCCATGGATTCGCAAACGCGCAATGTCGACCGGCTGCTGGAGCGCTACGGCGAATTTCATCGCAACCCGGCGAACAAGGCGATCCACTGGGTATGCGTGCCGCTGATCGTGTGGAGCGTCCTCGGGGCGCTTTGGACCGTCTCGCCGGTCGCCGCTGTACGCGGCGATCGGCGTCATGACGGTCTTCTACCTCTGGCTGTCGCTGCCGCTCGCGCTCGGGATGCTCGGCCTGATGGCGCTCATGGTGTGGCCGCTGACGCTGCTCGGCTCACGCACGCCTGTTCGTATCGATCGCCGTTTTCGTCGCCGCGTGGATCGGCCAGTTCATCGGCCACATCCTCGAAGGGCGCAAGCCAGGCGTTCCTCGAGGACGTGAGGTCGCTGTTGATCGGCCCGGCGTGGCTGCTGCGCGGACCTCTATCGGCGCCTCGGCATCGCGTATTGAGGAGGCGGGTCAGCTATCGCTCCGACCAAGCTCTTTCAGCATGCCAGACGACACAGCATTGATATTCGTCAAAGGGTCTGCCGGCATCAGGCGACTACACTCAATTTACCCAAACGCCGCGCACAAGACCGCCTCACGGCCTCGGCGGCGTTCACAAGTTGACAGCATAGGAAGCGATAGCGGCAGGCTCCGTTCACCCTCGGCGAATTGGCACTGGCCGCCCACCAGACGATGGCGGCCAGAGGCGCAAGCAAGACCTGCATCGATTGCTGCATCGCTCACCAACTGCCCAAAGAACACAAGGATCCCAGCGTATGACTCCGCCACGTCTCCAAGCCGCTGAAGCGACGCTTACCGGGTGCGAGCCTGCTGCGCCGCTCGCGCCGCTCATTCCGCGTTACCTCGAGCAAGTGTATTGGTGGGCCTACGTACATCCGAACGCCGTGACCGTGTTCGAGCGTGAGTGGCTCGTCAGCGCGATCCTGTTCGGCCACTACTGGCAAGTTGCGCGACGCGGCGCTGGCCGAGCTGGGCGGTACGGTGCAAGGCAGCACGCTGCAGGTGGCCTGCGCCTACGGCAACCTCACGCCGAAGCTGCGCGAGCGCCTGGCGCCCGACGCGCGCCTGGACGTCGTGGACATCCTGCCGATCCAGTTGAAGAACCTCGGCAAGAAGCTGCCGCCCGACCCGCGGGTTGAGCGTTGCTGCATGGCGACTCGTCCTCGCTGGCCTGCGCCGATGCCAGTTACGACCAGGTGCTGCTGTTCTTTCTGCTTCACGAACAGCCGGAAGCGGTGCGCCGCGGCACCCTGGCCGAAGCCTTGCGCGTCGTCAAACCGGGCGGCAAGGTCGTCATCGTCGACTACCACCGACCGTCACGCTGGCATGTGATGCGGCCGTTGATGCGGCTGGTATTCCGCAAGCTCGAGCCGTACGCGATGGACCTGTGGGAACCACGAAATTCAGGACTTCATTCCGCAACGCCTGCAGCCGACTTCGATGGCGAAGCAGACGTACTTCGGTGGGCTATATCAGAAGCTCGTGCTAACCCGCTAGCCGCTTCGAGCCGAAGACCCGGATGGACATTTTCAAAGCCGATGTGGCGATCGTGGGTGCCGGCGGTGCAGGCTTGAGGGCCGCGATCGCGGTGGCCGAGGCCGACCCGACGCTGATCGTGGCGCTGATCTCCAAGGTCTACCCGATGCGCAGCCACACGGTGGCGGCCGAGGGCGGCGCCGCGGCGGTCACGCAGGCGCACGACAGCCTGCAGCATCATTTCGACGACACGGTGACCGGCGGCGACTGGCTGTGCGAGCAGGACGTCGTCGACTACTTCGTCGCCCATTGCATCGAGGAGATGGTGCAGCTCGAGCACTGGGGCTGCCCGTGGAGCCGCAAGGACGACGGCCACGTCAACGTGCGCGCGTTCGGCGGCATGAAGATCGAGCGTACCTGGTTCGCCGCCGACAAGACCGGCTTCCACATGCTGCACACGCTGTTCCAGACCTCGATCAAGTATCCGTCGATCAAGCGCTTCGATGAGCACTTCTGCTCCGACCTGATCGTCGAGGACGGCCGCTGCCAGGGCGTGCTGGCGATCGAGATCGGCACCGGCGAGTTCACGCTGATCCAGGCGAAGGCGGTGATCATCGCGACCGGCGGCGCGGGGCGGGTGTTCCGCCAGAACACCAACGGCGGCATCGTCACCGGCGACGGCATGGCGCTCGCCTATCGTCACGGCGTGCCGCTGCGCGACATGGAGTTCGTCCAGTACCACCCGACCTGCCTGCCGGGAACGGGACTGCTGATGACCGAGGCCTGCCGCGGCGAGGGCGGCATCATGGTCAACAAGGACGGATATCGCTATCTGCAGGATTACGGCCTGGGACCTCCCGATCCGTGGCCGCGCAAGAAGGCGATGGAGTTGGGGCCCGCGCGATCGCCTCGAGCCAGGCGTTCTGGCACGAGGAGCAGAACGGGCGCACGATCGCCACGCCGCACGGCCAGGTGGTGCATCTCGACCTGCGCCAACTCGGCGAGAAGAAGCTCCACGAGCGCCTGCCGCAGATCTGCGAAATGGCCCAGGAATTCCTCGGTGTCGATCCGGTCCATGCGCCGATCCCGGTGCGTCCCGCGGTGCATTACACGATGGGCGGCATCCTGGCCGACATCAGGACCGCTTCGCCGTTGCCCGGCCTGTACTCGGCGGGCGAATGCTCGAGCGTCGGCATCCACGGCGCCAACCGCCTCGGTTCGAATTCGCTTTCCGAGCTATGCGTGTTCGGGAAGGTCGCCGGTGGCGAGGCGGCAAAATTCGCCAGGTCGGTCTCGATCAGCAACCCGGCGGCGCTGCAAAAGCAGGCTGAAGCCGCGCGCGGGCGCGCGCTCGCGCTGGTCACGCGCAAGAACGGAACCGAGCGCATTGCAGTGCTGCGCAACGAAATGGCCGCCAGCATGGAACGCGGCTGCGGCATCTATCGCCTCGGCAAGGACCTGCAGGCCACCTGCGACAAGCTCGACGAGCTCAAGGCGCGTTACAAGAATCTCAACGTCGAGGACAAGTCGAGCGTCTGGAACACCGAGTGGCTGCTCGCGATCGAGCTGGGTTACCTCCTCGACGTCGCGCAGGCGATGGCGTATTCGGCCTTGAACCGAAAAGAGTCGCGCGGCTCGCACCAGCGCCTCGACGGCTTCGAGCAGCGCGACGACGCGAACTACCTCAAGCACACGCTCGCTTATTACGCCGGGGACGGCGCGCCGCGCATCGACTACGGCGCCGTGACGATCACCCGCTCCCAGCCGGGGACGCGCGCGTATGGCGCAGCGGGCGAGAAGGCCGAGCAGGAGCGAGAACACGAAGGGGCGGACAATGGCTGACGACGGGAAGCTGATCGAGATCGAGGTCCTGCGCTACCGCCCGGAGCAGGACAAGGAGCCTTTCTTCCAGACCTATCAGGTTCCGTTCACCGACGACATGTCGGTGCTGCAGGGCTTGCAATACATCAAGGACTACCTCGACGGATCGCTCAGCTTCCGTTGGTCGTGCCGCATGGCGATTTGCGGCAGCTGCGGCGAGATGATCAACGGCATTCCCAAGCTGGGCTGCAAGACTTTCCTGCGCGACTACTATCCCGGCAAGGTCCGCGTCGAGCCGCTCGCGCATTTTCCGATCGAGCGCGATCTCGTGGTCGGCGTCGAAGACTTCATCGGCAAGCTCGAGAGCATCAAGCCTTACATCATCCCGAAGGAGCCGCGCACGCTCGCCGAGGGCGAATACCTGCAGACCCCGGCGCAACTCGAGCAGATCCTGCAGTTCAGCTCGTGCATCAACTGCATGCTCTGCTACGCAGCATGCCCGCAATACGGGCTCAACCCGGACTTCATCGGGCCCGGCGTGCTCGCGCTCCTGCATCGCTACAACGCCGACTCGCGCGATGGCGCGAGGGCGCAGCGAATGGAGCTGGTCAACGCCGAAGAGGGCGTGTGGAGCTGCACCGCGGTGGGCTACTGCTCCGAAGTGTGTCCGAAGCAGGTCGACCCCGCCAATGCGGTCAACCAGAACAAGACCGCGAGCGCGATCGACTACTTTCTGCGGTTCGTGATGCCGAAGGGAGCCAGCCAATGAGCAATCGTCGTCCCTACGTGCGGCCGATGGACGGGTGGTGGTGGCGGAGCGATCCCTTTTTCGTCCGCTACATGATCCGCGAGGCGACTTCGGTGATCGTCGTTGCCTATGCGGTAGTGCTGCTCTGGGGCGCGGTCCGCCTCGCGCAGGGCGAGGCTGCGTACAACGGATGGCTGGAAGCGTTGCGCAGCCCGTTGTCGGTCGCATTTCACGCGCTCGTGCTGGCGGTCTTTCTCTACCACACGTGGAGCTGGTTTTCCATCATGCCCAAGACGATGCCGCTGATACTCGCCAGCGGCAGGAGGCTTTCGCCGGCCGTCGTCACCGGAACCGGGGTCGCCGTTTCCGCGATCCTGTGCGTTGCGCTGTTTCTTCTCGTGCTGGCGATGAAGCCATGAAGCGCTCGAACGCTCCCATATTCTGGTCGCTGTTCGGCGCGGGCGGGATGCTCTCGGCGCTGATCGGCCCCGCGCTGGTCTTCATCACCGGAATCGCGGTCCCGCTCGGGTTTCTACTGCCACGCGACCTTATGAGCTATCCCCGCATGCTGGCATTCGCCCAGAACTGGGCCGGCAAAGGGATTCATTTTCGTGGTCATCGCGCTGTTCCTTTGGCACGGCACGCACCGCATCTTTCACAGCCTGCACGACCTGAGCATTCACACCGGCCTGGTAGCGAAGCTCGTTTGCTACGGCGGTGCCTTGGTGCTCACCCTCATCGCTGCGGCCAGTCTGATCAGCCTCGGATTCTGAGCGCCCCGGATCATTTGCTGTCGTTCTGCAGCCAGCGACCGACGATCTTCTTCCACACCGACGCCGCGCGGCGCGAATCCGCACGCCTTATAAAACGCTTCCTGGTCGTCCGTGAAAAGATAGACGTGCTGCCCGGCGAGCGACTCGCAGAGCATGTCCATCATCCGTCGGCCGATGCCACGCCGCCGGTGCTTCGATTGGGTCCACATGTCGACGATGTAGGCGTTGCAAACGCCGTCCGGACAGCGCGCGCGCGGTCCCGACCACTTCCGTGCCTGTCGAGCGCGTAGACGCAGCGAAAGCTGGCGCGGAACGAGCGCTCCATTTGCCGCGCGGTGCGCCCGTTGTCGAAGCGATCCGCGGCAAGCGCCGCCTTGAGGGCGGCCCAGTCGATCCCATCGTGGCCGGTGGAGTAGACGATGGTCATCAGAACGGCAGAGCCTGTCCGGGCAGCGACTCGTTGAACACGCGTCGAAACTCGCCCTGGATGCGGGCAAGCGCCTCGGCATCGTCGGCTTCGAATCGCAGACACGATGACCGGGGTCGTATTCGATGCCCGCGCGAGGCCGAAGCCGTCCGGCGTATTCAACCCGCAGTCCGTCGATGCGTGATGATATCGGAGGCGCCGGAAAGCTGGCGCGCTCGGCGAGACGCGCAATCATCGCGTGCGCCGATGCCACCGGCGACAGCGACGTTGAGCTCGGGCGTGGAGACGCTTTCCGGAAGCGCGTGCAAGACCGCCGACGCATCGGCATGCTTCGACAGGATCTCGAGCAGGCGGGCGCCCGCGTACAAGCCGTCGTCGAAGCCGTACCAGCGTTCGGCGAAAAACGTGTGGCCGCTCATTTCACCGGCGAGCAGCGCGCCGGTTTCCTTCATCTTGGCCTTGATCAGCGAGTGTCCCGTCTTCCACAGCAGCGGCCGGCCGCGATGGCGCTCGATCCACGGCTTGAGGTTGCGGGTCGACTTGACGTCGTAGATCACCGTCGCGCCGGGATTGCGCGACAGCATGTCGGCCGGCGAAGAGCATCAGCTGCCGGTCGGGATAGATGATGCTGCCCGTCCTTGGCCACCACGCCCAGCCGATCGCCGTCGCCGTCGAAAGCGATGCCCAGCTCGTTGTCCGTCGTCGCGAGGCACGCGAACGAGGTCCTCGAAGGTTCTTCGGTTGCGAGGGATCCGGATGGTGATTCGGAAAGTGTCCGTCGACCTCGCAGAAAAGCTCGGTGACGGTGCAGCCCAGGCGCCGGAACAGCGTCCGGCGCGTACGCTCCGGCGACGCCGTTGCCGCAGTCGACGCGCGATTTTCATCGGGTCGCGCGATGCCGGACATCGCCGGCAATGCGATCGATGTAAGCCGGCACGATGTCGGCCGCTGCGCAGTCTGTCCTGCGCCGTGATCGAGTTCGCCGGCTTCGATGCGCGTCTTGAGGCCCTGGATCTCGGTCGCTCGGCGAGCGTCGTCGCCGGCGATCACCATCTTGAGGCCGTTGTAGTCGGGCGGATTGTGGCTTCCGGTGACCATCACGCAGCATTGGGTGTTCGAGATGATGCGCGGCGAAGTAGCTCATCGGGGTCGTGACCATGCCGATGTCGATCGACGTTCGCGCCGCTGGAACGGATGCCGGTCGGCAAGCGCTGCCGCGAGCTCGGGCCCGACAATCGGCCGTCGCGTCCGACGACCAACGTATCGCGGCCGCGCTTCTGCGCGCGAGCGAGCCGAGCGCCTGGCCGATGTCGCGCACGATCGGCGCGGTCAGCGTCTTGCCGACGACGCCGCGGATGTCGTAGGCCTTGAAGATGTCGGCAGGTAAGGGCATCGGAGCAGGGCGGCGGCTCAGCGCAATAGGGTCGAGTGTGGGCTTGTAACGCGTCCGCGCGGGTCGCCGCCGGTCTTCAGCGCGTGGCGGGTGCGACGGACACTTGAGATGCTTTGTGGCGGACTCGAAGAATTGTACCAGCCGCAGGGGAAGCCAATCCAGGCGTCCCGGGAAACGGCGCGCTGAGGAACCCTGCGTGGCCGCCGCGCTTCCGGCTGCTCCAGCAGGACGGTCGCGCTGACTTCGGCGCGGGTCGGCAGCGAAGTTGCGGGAATGAACGGATCGTTTCGGGCATTGAGCACCAGCGTCGGCACCGCGATGCCGCGCGAGCCAGGGCTTGCTGCTTGCGCGCAGCCAGTAATCGTCCGACGCCGTCGAAGCCGTGCAGCGGCGCGGTGACGACGTCGTCGAAGGCGTGCATGGAGTCGGCGCGGCGTATCGACGGCTTCGTCGAGCTTGCCGGGAAAGCGGCGCGCCATCGCGCAGCGCCTTCGGCATGAGCGTCTGTAGAAAATGCATGCGTGTAGATGCGGTTGAAGCCTTGGCCGATGGCGATGCCCGCCGCGGTCAGATCGAGCGGCGCCGACACCGCCGCCGCGGCCTTGATCAGCAACGCGCGCGCGGTCTCCTCGCGGCCGAGCCAGTTCAGCAACGCGCTGCCACCGAGCGAAACGCCGACAGCGTACAGCGGCGCCGACGGTTCGAGCGCGCTGACATCGCCGACAGCATCCAGCCGATTTCGACGTAGTCGCCGGAGTGGTAGGCGCGCGGCAGCTGGTTCAGCTCACCGCTGCAGCCGCGGAAAGTGCGGCACCACGCCACGCCAGCCGATCGCCTGCAAGTGGCGCATCAGCGCGCGCGCGTAGTGCGACGACGAGTTGCCCTCGAGTCCGTGAAAGAGAACGACCAGTGGCGGCGCGCTCGCCTGCGCAGACGGTCGCATCGAGCCAGTCGAAGATCGATGAAATCGCCGTCGGAAGTTTCGAGCCGTTGGCGACGCAACGGCGGTCCTCGTCGCTTGAACAGCGCCGGATAGATCGTTTGCGCATGCGCTCCCGCGAGCCACGACGGCGGCTGGTAGCCCATGCTCACCGTTTCAACGCGTCTTCGAGACGCCCGCACGATGGTCCGCAGGATCTTGATCCGCGCGTAGTTCTTGTCCTCGGCTTCGACCAGCGTCCACGGCGCGATTTCGGTGCTGGTGCGATCGACCATGTCGCAGACCGCGACTCTCGTACTGATTCCATTTCTTGCGATTGCGCCAGTCCTCGGCGCGTGATCTTGAAGCGCTTGAACGGCGGTGTGCTCGCGCGCCCGGAAGCGCCGCAGCTGCTCGGCCTTGCTGATCTGCAGCCAGAATTTGACGACGATCGCATTGCCCGCGGTGAGCTGTTCCTCGAACTGGTTGATCTCGTCGTAGGCGCGCATCCATTCGCCGACGCGTGCAATAGCCCTCGACGCGCTCGACCAGCACGCGTCCGTACCAGGAGCGATCGAAAATCGTGATCCCGCCGCGCGGCGGAATATTGCGCCAGAAGCGCCACAGATACGGCTGCGCGCGCTCTTCCTCGGTCGGCGCCGCGACCGGGACCGTGACGTATTGGCGCGCATCGAGCGCGCCGGTGACGCGGCGGATCGCGCCGCCCTTGCCGGCGGCGTCCGACTCCCTCGAAGGCGAGGATCAGCGAATGACTGGCGAAGCGCTTGTGCCGCGACAACCTGGCCAGCTTGCCCTGGTACTTCTCGAGGTCGCGCCGGTAGGCTTGCGCGGAAAGCTTCTTCGACAAGTCGAGGTCGCGAATCAGCTTGACGTTGTCGAGCACCGAAGGTGGCGATCGGGGCCACGGGATGCCTGAGCAGCGCCTTGCCGCGGTCGTCGACTCGGCCGTTGACGACCGTCTGCATCGCATCGAGCAGGATGCTTGCCCGACGGTGAGATTGCGATAACGCTCGTCGGTGCCTTCGACCACATACCACGGCGCCTCGCCGGTCGAGGTCTCGCGCAGCAAATGCTCCCACAGGGCGTGCGACTTGCTGATAGACGCGATACGCTTTCCAGTCGTGCGCGGGTCACGCGCCAGCGCGTGCGCGGGTCGTCGCTCGAGCGCCTTCAGTCGCTTCTTCTGCTCCGCCTTGGAGAGATGGATCCAGAACTTGAGCAGCAGCGGCACCTTCGTCGGTGAGCATCTGCTCGTGCTCGCGGATCGTCTGCAGCTGCGAATGGATGCGGTCGTCGTCGATCCTGCCGTCGCAGCACGCGCGTGCATCGCCTCGTTGTACCAGGCGTTGAGAAAGATTCCGATCTTGCCCTTGGGCGGCAAGCGCCTGCCAGTACCGCCACGCCGGAGGACGCTCCGCTTCCTCGGGCGTGCGCGCGACCGAAAGCGACCACGCGGATGTGACGCGGATCCATCCATTCGGTCAGCTTGTTCGCGGTCTCGCCGCGGCCGCCCGCCTGAACGCCGGAGAGGACGATCAGCACCGGGCCGCGCCGGGTCTGGGAAAGGTCGAATTGCGCGTTCAACAGCGCCTCGCGCAGTTGCGGCTCCTTCTGCGCATAGGTCTTCTTGGAGATCTTGTGACCGATTTCCGCCGATTCGAGCATGGGTTTCTTCGGCGTACCGCTCAGTCGCCAGAACGGCTTGGCCTTGGCGAACTTGCCGCCAAGCGCGATCGGCATCGGCAAGCGCAGCGTGCCTCGGCGCCGGAGAGCCAGCCGCGCACGATGCCGGCACCGCGCGACAAGCTCGCTGTCAGTGCGAGGCCGTGAGGCTCAGAGCTCGTCGATGATCCGTTCGCCGGCTGCCAGATCATTCAGGTGACCGAGCGTCCGCCTGCAGCTTGCCGAGTGCGGAGAGGTAATCCTTGGCACGCGAGCCGGGAAACAGCGGCGCGAACACCTCCGCGACGTAGCGAAGCTTCTTGGCGGCGATGCGAGCCTGGTGGCGCCCGCGGGGACGCCCGCTCCAAATGCTTGCCGCGCTTGTCGAGCCGCCGAGCACGCGCAGCGAGGGTGGCCTTCGCCGGATTTCGCGCCGGTTCGCGCATCGCCGGGTTGGCGGTGGGCGACTCCAGCGCCGCGAGCAGCGCGCCCACGGCGAGCAGCAGACGTTGCAGCCGCGGCGATGCGCTGGCAGTGCCGGCCTCGACAAAATGGGCGTGCGCGAGGCGCGTGACGCGACCGCGCAAGGTGCCGACATCGTGTCGCGATTGCCGATGCCTGAGCCCGCGGCCGACCGCCGCCAGCGTTTCCGTGGCGAACACGTCGCAATCGCGCGCCGCGCCGAGCGCGGTGGAAAGCCATCGCAGCTCCTGGACGACGGGCGTGATCGCTTCTGCGCCAGTCATGCCGGCAACGAGGCGCAGCAACGAGCGCAGCCGGCGCACGCCTACGCGTGCCTGGTGCACGAATTCGCCATCGACGCCCGCCGCGATGCATTGCGCGTTGGCGCCGATCTGCGTCACGCAATCGCTGCCAAACCGGGCCAGCGCGCTGCCGGTAGAAACGTCCGCCGCGAGCGCGAGCTTGCGCGCGTGCACCGGCTGCCGCGGCGCGGCGCTCGCCAACGCGTAGCCTCGTTCAGCCTTGCTCGCACTGAGCCATCGCCACCGGCAGATCCGCGGCCAGGGACAGCGCGAGCTCGTGCAGCTGGCGCGCTTCGCCTTGCACCAGTTCGATCTCGATCTCGGTCAGCGGCGCGCGCTTGCGTCCGGCACGGATCTCGCCAGCGTCGAGGCAAAGCATCGCGCGCGTGCCATCGGCAAAGGCCAGCGGCTGCGCGGTGCGGTCGACCTCGGTCACGAACACCGGCGCGCAGCCGCCCGGCGGTCGCTTCGAACACGCCGCGCCAGGGTGTGTCGGATAGCTTGCGGGCATCGATGCGCGACGTGCGCATCACCCATTCGTATTCGGGCCGCCGATGCAGTGCGCCGACCGCGATCGCCGGCGCCCTTGACCGTCTGCAGCCAGCGACGTCCGCTCCTGCGCATGCGCAGCGCGACGCCGCGCCTCGCGCAGCTCGCCGGCGCGGGTGTCGTAATAGGTGCTGACGTCCTTCGAGGTTCGAGCGCGACCGCGGAGCGCCGTGGCGAGCGCGCGGATGCTCAGCGCACTCTCGGCAGCGACTCACGGTCTATCGTCAGCTTGAGTTCGACTTCCGAGGGCATGGTTCCGTCGTTTCTTCCCGCTTGTGAGCGTCGCGTTACTGCATTGCCCGATGCCGGGCCGCAAGTGTAGCGCGCTTGACGTAGGTATTCCTGCCGCGCCAGCGCGATGTCGTCCAGAAAATGGGGCAGCTCGGAAAGGAGCAGCGCCTGCGGTCCGTCGACCAGCGCCTTGGCGGGATCGGGATGGAAGTCGACCAGCACCATGTTGGCGCCGGCGATCGACACCCTGCGCGGCGACGTGAAACAATATCGAGGATGCCGTCGGGCGCCAGCCGCGCGGCTTCCTACCGAGTGCGACGGATCGATGCACACCGGCATGCGGGTCAGCCGCTTGACCACCGGGACGTGCGAGAAGTCGACGAAATTGCGGTGCGGGTCGCCCATGTTGGTCTTCATGCCGCGCAGGCAGAACACGACCTTGCGATTGCCCTCAGACGCCAGGTATTCGGCGGCGTTCAGCGACTCGTCGAGCGTGATGCCGAAGCCGCGCTTGATCAGCACCGGGAATTCCTGCTGCTTGCCGACGAGCTTCAGCAGCTCGAAATTCTGCGTGTTGCGCGTGCCGATCTGCAGCATGACGCCGGTCGGGTTGCCGGTCGACCTGCAGTGCGGCCCGGATTTCGTCGACATGCGATTCGTGCGTCACCTCCATCGCAGATCACTGCGAATGCCGTACTTGCCGGCGAGCTCGAACACATACGGCAGGCACTTGGCGCCGAAGCCCTGGAACGCGTACGGGTTGGTGCGCGGCTTGTACGCGCCCCATCCGCGTGCAAACCTGGCCGTGATGCGGAGAGCGCCTTCATCATCGCGCCGGCCGACTCCGGCGAGTCGACGGCGCACAAGCCGGCGAATATGTTCAGGCTGTCCTGGCCGAAGCGTGACGCCGTTGTAGTCGAACGATGACGGGGCGGTCGTCGCCTTGCTGGTGCCGGCCGAGGACGCGATAGGCTTCCGAGACGCGCACCACCTTCTGCACGCTCGGCAGCACCTGCATCTGCTCGAGCGTCAACGCGCCGGTGTTGCCGATGAGGTAGATCTCGGTCAGCGTCACCTCGGCGCCGACTTCGCGATGGACGCGATACTGGATCCCGGAAGGCGGTCGAGCTGCCCGGTCAGGACCGTGTATTCGGTGCTTTCTAGGACGGGCGTTCGGTTCGAGGATGAGGATCATGGCGGACGCGCTGGAAATGAGCTTTTTCCGTGAAAATTCAAACATTTGGGTGATTTTAACTGCGAAACGAGCTTCACCGCATGTTGCAGTGCATGATAAAAATATGCGACAGCCCGCGCGAGAGGATCATCGAAATCGTTGCTTCGGCGCGTTCGGGATGCCGTAGACTGGCCGCGAACGCAGCCTCTGCACCCTCCCAAAGAACTGCTACTCCAGGAGAACCACCCAGATGAAAACACTGATCGCTCTGACGCTCTGGCCTTCGCTTGCGGTGTTTGCCTGCGGCGGATACCAAGCGCCAGTTCGCGGCGGACACCAAGACGGACGCCAAGGCGCCGAAGCCAAAACGAACTCGCAACAGACCAAGATGACGACCTGCCAGGCGCAGGCGACCGAAAAGAAACTCGAAAGCACGGCGCGCCAGGAATATGTCAACAATTGCCTAAAGGCGAAGCCGGTTGCGGAAAAGCCGAAGAGCAAGATGGCGATGTGCAACGAGAAGACGAAGGGAATGACCAAGGAAGACGCGGACAAGACGCGCAGCGAATGCATGAAGGGCTAGATACAGCGTACCACGAGTTGCCGAATACGGCTGGGTGACCTCCTGTCCACCCAGACGCACTGACAAGGCGGCGCCGGAGCAATCCGGTCGCCGCCTCGTTTTATGTGCAGGCCGTTGCGGCGCACCTCGCAGTTGGGGATACACGCTTGCGGTTCGCGTTTCGACGACGAGTTGGATCGCGGCTTGCGACTGTCTGCATCATCCATCGGTCTGAACGACGCGCGGTCTCCTCCGGGCGTTAATGGAGCGTGTGGTCGCGGACAACCGGTCCGGCCGCACGAAACTCACTTAACGCAACATCAATCGAGGAGATGGCAATGAAAATTCTGACTATGCTGGTGCTGGCAAGCGTGCTCGGTCTGTCGAGCGCGGTCGCGCGTGCGGACAGCCGCACCGCGCCCAAGACCAGACCTCAGCCGACCGCGAAGACACAGGCGGCGACCACGGCAGTCCGTCCCGGTCGAGGTTTCGCAGCAGGACAAGATGCGCACTCTGCAGCCAAGCAGGCAACCGGCAAGAAAGGCGCCGAGCGCAAGGCGTTCATGAAGACCTGCCTGTCTGACCAACGCGTAAGTCGCTGAGATGGCCCGGACGCAAGCAGGCGGCGGATCATGTAGTCGCCGACTTGCTTGCGCATTGCCAGATCCGAGCGCTCGTAGCGGGCGATCTCACCCGCCTCTACGCAACATGGGCGGACGCAAACATCGGGCAGCGGTTAAGCGTTCTTGCGGACGAGCAGTCCTTTCAGATAGTCGCCCTGCGGGAAAATTCAGCGCCACGGGATGATCGGCGCCGACGCCGCGAAAGCGTCCGACGACCACCGCGTTCGCCCGGGCGTCCAGCGCGGCGCCGGCGACGATTTTCTGAAACAGCTCCGGCCGATATGCCGCCCGAGCAGGAGAACGTCGCCAGCAGACCGCCCGGGCGCAGCAAGCTTCAACGCGAGCAGGTTGACGTCCTTGTACGCGCGCGCCGCCTTTTCCATGTGCCGCGCCGTCGGGGCAAACTTCGGCGGATCGAGCACGATCAGGTCGAACGTCTTCGCGCGTGTCGCGCAGCTTGCGCAACTCGGCGAACACGTCGGCATCGCGCCATGCACGGTGCGTGTCAGGATCGAAGCGCGTTCGCGTGCGACGTTCTCTGCGTGCCTGCGCCAGCGCTTCGGCCGAGCTGTCGATCGACCAGCACCGACTGTGCGCCGCCCGCCAGCGCAGCGACGGTGAAGCCGCCGGTGTAGCAAAAGCAGTTCAGCACGTCGCGGCCCGATCGCCAGCGCGCGCATGCGACGGCGGTTGTCGCGCTGGTCGAGATAGAACCCGGTCTTCTGGCCGTGCGACGACATCGATGACGAAGCTGAGACCGTCCTCGAGCATGCTCGACGCTCCGGCGGCATCGTGCCTCTCAGCGGTCCCGGTCGCGCGGCGCCAGGCCTTCGAGCGCTGCGAACGTCGACATTCGAGCGCTCATAGACCGCCGCGCAGCCGGTAGCCTCGGCCAGCGCATCGATGAGCACGTCGCGCCATCGCTTCGGCGCCGGCGGCATGCAGCTGGACGACGACCACCTCGCCGGTAGCGGTCGGCGACCACACCGGGCAGGCCATCGGATTCGCCATGCACCAGCCGGCATGCGTTGTGCGTGGCTGTCGAGCAATTCAGTCGCGGGCGCGCCACGGCGGCGCGACGCGCGCCGGACGATAAAGCGGCATCGATCGTCTCGCGCGGATCGAAGCTCCATACGCGCGCGCGAATCTTCGATTCAGGGCTCCACGCGGCGCGTGGCCATGAGGCGTTCCGTCGGACGCGTGCAGGAGCGACCGTGTCGCCGCCGCTCGGCGCTCCGTCGACGGCGGCGATCGACCCGGAAAACACCCACGGATGCCATTGCGCGAGCGACTTCTCGCGCCCGGGCTGCGGTCACTCGCGTGAACGCGATCGGGCGCTATCGTACGGTCGCGTTGCGCCGATGTCAGGCGACGCTGACGCCGAACAAACGGCCGACGCCGAAAGTCACCGCGGCGGCGAGACCTCCGAGCAGCAGCATGCGCACGCCGGAACAGAGCGCGCCGCGTCCGGTGAACAGCGACAGCGTGGCGCCGACGGCGAACAGCGCCAGCGCAGTCAGCAATCGCGGCTGATCGGCAGAGCGCGCGAGCCGGCGCCAAAGACGAACGGCAGCAACGGGATCGCCGCGCCGACGGCGAACGAGAGCAGCGACGACACCGCCGCGCCGCCAGGGCGAGCCCAGCTCGTCGGGGTTGAGGCCGAGCTCCTCGCGGGCGAGCGTGTCGAGCGCGTGCTCAGGGTCGGCGACGAGCTGGCTTGGCGACGTCGGTCGCGCTTCGCAGCGCGCTCAAGCCCTTCGCCTCGTAGATCAGCGCCAGCTCCTGCGCCTCGGCGTCCGGATATTCGGCCGAGCTCGTCGCGCTCGAGGCCGATCTGGTATTCGAACAGTTCGCGTTGCGAGCGCACCGAAACGAATTCGCCGGCGGCCATCGCGAATGCGCCGGCGGTGCAGGCCCGCCACGCCCGTCAGCAACGACCACTGCGGCGTCGCTGCTGGCACCGGCGACGCCGAAGATGAGGCTCGCGTTCGAGACCAGGCCATCGTTGATGCCGAACACGGCCGCGCGCAGATTGCCGCCGCCGCTCAAGCCACGATGCCGCCGCTCGATGCCGCCGACCACCGGCGCTGACATGCCCGCCCGGTTCGCGCCCTGCTGTAGATCGCCATGCCGCGCACCTTCATCGCGGCAAGAATGCCGCGCAGAGGCCGCGGGCCGAACCAGCCCACCAGACGCGCCGACCAGGCGTGCGCAAGCTCGGGCACGAACGGCGGCGGCGCGGGCTTGCCGCTGGCAGTGAGCTGCGCGCGCCAGATCGCCGCCTGCGCTTCCGCCTCGCCGGCGCAGGCGCGTGAACAGGTCGGCGCGCGGCGTGCCGGCCTCCGCCGTCGGCGCACGCGCGGTAGAGGTAGGCGGAGCGCTGCTCCTCGGTCCAGCTCTCGAGCGGATTGCTCATCGTGAACGACTCATAGGGAGACTATTGACGCGTGCACTGCGATCTGAACCAGAACCATCAAACCGGGCACGCCGACGATGCGCGTCGATCTTCGCCATGATGTCCGCGCATCCAGCTTGGGTACGACGCTCGAGTGCCGTTCATGTTCTCGACGACCTGCGACGGTCGGCTCGGCTCCGGTGATGACGCTCGCTGACATTCGGGTTCTTCAGGCACCAGGCGAGCGCGAGCTGTGCCAGCGTGCAGCCGAGATCGGCGGCGATCGGGGCGAGCGATCGCACCTGCGTCGAGCTTGGCCGGATCGAGGATGCGCTTCGGCAAGCCATTCGTAGCCCTTGAGCGCGGCGCGCGAATCGGCCGGAATGCCATCGTTGTACTTGCCGCTCAAGCAGCCCCGACGCCAGCGGGCTCCAGGTCGTGGCGCCCGAGGCCGATGTCGCGAGTACAGGCGCGCGTATTCGCGCTCGACGCGCTCGCGGTGAAACAGATTGTATTGCGGCTGCTCCATCACCGGCTTGGCCAGATGGTGGCTTGCTCGGCGATCTGCCACGCCGCCGCTGATCTCCGCGGCGCTCCCACTCGGAGGTGCCCCAGTAGTGCGCCTTTCCGGTGCGGATCATGTCGTGCATCGCCCAGACCGATTTCCTCGATCGGCGTATCGGGATCCGGCCGGTGGCAGAAGACGAGATCGACGTGATCGAGCTGCAGCCGCGCGAGCGAGCCGTCGATGGCCTGCATCAGGTACTTTCGGTTGAGCGTGTTCTTTTCGTTCGGGCCGTCGTCAGGCCCCAGAAGAACTTGGTCGAAACGACATACGACTCGCGCCGCCAGCCGAGCTTCTTGAGCGCCTCGCCCATGATGATCTCGGACTTGCCCTTGGCGTAGACCTCGGCGTTGTCGAAAAAATTGACGCCCGCATCGTGCGCGGCAGCCATGCATTCGCGCGCGCGTGTCATCGCCGAGCTGCGCGCCGTAGGTTACCCACGAGCCGAACGAAAGCTCGCTCGAGCTTGAGCCCGGAGCTGCCGAGCCGGCGGTAGTTCATATGTGCCTCGGTGAATGGAGACGCGCCAGCGTGGCGCCGTGAACGCGCCGAGAGGCACATATTCTACCGCATCGCAGCGGGTGCCCGCGGCGCTTGAGCAGCGTACAATCGCGCGGGTCGTTCGACGCTCGCCGTTCATCTCTGCGCCGACGCACATCTCATCAACTCCATTCGGGCCACAACATGCCGCGCAAAAACAATCCCTGACCGTCGAGGACTCTGTGGTCGATCAAACGCGTCGGCACGCCGACGATCTCGCCGGACGGACGCGCCGCCTGCGCGGCCGGTGACTGCCTTCGACATGAACAAGAACGACGGCCGCACCGAGCTGTGGCTGTTTCCGGTCGACGGCGGCAAGGCGCGCCGCTTGACCGCGGGCGACAAGGATTCCGAGCCGCAGTGGTCGCCGGACGGCAAGTGGATCGCGTTTACCGCCAAGCGCAAGGACGACGAGGAGCCGCAGGTTTATCTCATCGCGCCGGACGGCGGCGAGGCGCGTGCGACTGACCACGCTCGCCACCGGGGCGCTGGCGTTGCGCTGGTTCGCCGACGGCAAGCGCATCGCCTTCGTGTCGTGGGTGTGGCCGGACCTCAAGACCGACAAGGCAGCAGGCGAGCACGCAGCAAGGAGCGCAAGGAGTCCAAGGTCAAGGCGCATCTCACCGAGCGCGCGGAGTATCGCTTCTGGGATCACTGGCTCACCGACGGCCGCGAACCGCACGTCTTCGCCGCCGACGTCGTCGACCGGGCACGCACGCGACCTGCTCGCCGGCACCGGGCTCGCGCTGCAGCCGTGGGAACCGACCGCCGAGCACTACGACATCAGCCCGGACGGTCGCGAGCTCGCGCGTCACCGTCGATCTTGCGCCGGAGCCGCGGATGATGAACGCGGCCGACATCGCGGTGGTCAATGTCGACACCGGACGGCATCGCGTGCTGACGGCGCGACAGCGGCTTCTCGGACGAGCATCCGCGCTATTCGCCGGACGGAGCGCATCTCGCATGGCATTCGTACAATCTGAAGCGCGCGTTCAACGACCAGGGGCGTCTGACGCTGTTCGAGCGCGCGGAGTGCTCGCACGCGACGACTCGCGCCGCGGCTCGATCGCGCGACGACGCGTCACGGGCTGGTCTCCGGATGGCGCGGCGCTTTATTTCCTGATCGAGGACCGCGGCCGGCAGGGCTTTTGCGGCTGGGCCTCGATCGATGCGATGCCGGCGAAGATCGCGACCGGCGGGACCATCGGCGGGTTCGCGTTATCGCGCGACGGCAGACGCATCGTCGTTCGATCGGTCGACGCTTGTCGTATCCGCCGGCGCTGTTCGCGATCGGCAGCGACGGCCAGGGCGAACGTGCGCTCGACTCGCCCAATCGAGCTGTTGATGTCCCGGATCGCGCTGGGTGCCACGCGCGAGGTGACGGTCAAGGGCTGGGGCGGCGAGCCGGTTCAGGTATGGGTCACCTATCCGCCGAACTTCGACCCGCAGGAAAAAGTGGCCGCTGCTGAACAACATTCACGGTGGACCGCATTCCGCGCATACCGACGGCTGGCATTTTCGCTGGAACATGCAGGTCTTCGCCGCGCAGGGATACGTCGTCGTGCGGCGTCAACTACCACGGCTCGTCGGGCTTCGGCCAGCGCTGGCTGGAGACGATCACCGGCAACTACGGCGTCAAGGAATTCGCCGACACCGAGGCCGCGACCGATTTCATGCTGCGCCAGGGCTACATCGATCGCCAGCGCCTGGTGGCGAGCGGCGGCAGCTACGGCGGCTACATGGTCGCCTACATGAACGGCCATACCGACCGCTACAAGACTTTCGTCTGTCACGCCGGTTGCTACGACTGGGTGAGCATGATGGCGACCGACGGCTACCTGTTCTTCGCCAAGGAGCTGGGCGCGTTTCACTGGGACAATCCGGCGCGGGTGATGAAGCAGTCGCCGCACCACTACGCGCAGGCGGTTCAAGACGCCGACCCTGGTCATCCACGGCGAGCTCGACTACCGCGTGCCGGCGACGCAGGCGCTGCAGTACTACAACACGCTGCAGGCCAGGAAGGTGCCGGCGCGGCTGGTCTACTTCCCCGACGAGAACCACTGGATCCTCAAGCCGCAGAATTCGCAGGCTTTGGTATCGCGAGTTCTTCGGCTGGATCAAGCGCTATGCCGCGCCGGGCCGGCCGCCGCGGCCGGCGTTAGAGGCTTCCAGGTGCGGCGCGACGCTGCGCGGCCTGGTGGTCTAGCGAATGCGCTTGGCGGGATATTCCTCGTCGATGTTGTCGCGAAAGAAGCTCCACGGCGACGACGCGCCGGCGAAGCGCCGCCACATGTCGGCGGTGACGCCCGCGTATTGAAAAGTCCCTGACGTGAGCTCGACCACCAGCACACGGTTCTTGTCATCGTAGCCGGCGGCGCGCAGGTTGCCGCCGGACAGGCGTTTCATGTCCATGGTATTGGGTTGCGCCGGCAGCGGTGTTGACCTGCTGGCGCCAAGCATGCGAATCAAAGTGAGTGCTACGATTATAACGGCAGCCCCGGGTAGACCGGGAGCATCGTGCCCGCCGGACATCGCGGGCTACGATCCCGCGCCCAAGACGCAGGCGGAACCCTACGATCCTGCGGCGGCGCGTGCGCTTCTCGACCGCTTCGGCTACAAGGACCGCGACGGCGACGGCTACCGTGAGACTGCCTGACGGCAAGCCCCTGGTGCTCGAAATGTGGTCACCGGCGACGTCGCTGCGCCGTCAGGCCGACGAGCTGTGGAAAAAGAACATGGACGCGATCGGTGTCAAGATCGTATTCAAGCGAGACCGGTTGTCCGAGCTGCGCAAAATGGCCCGCCTGGGCAAGATCCCGATGCGCTACGACGGATGGAACGCCGACTACCCCGACGCCGAGAACTACATGCAGCTCCTCTACGGCCCGAACACCGGCGGGGAAAACAATGCGCGATTCAAGTTGCCGGCCCTTCGACGCGCTCTACGATGAAGCGCGCAAGCTGCCCGATTCACCGCAGCGGACGAAGCTCTTCGACAGGATGACCGGAGCTGGTCTTCGCCTACGCTCCCTGGCGATTGTCCGAGCACCGGCTCGAAGACCAGCTGACGCACGGCTGGGTCAAGCATTACATGCCGCACCCTATGCGCTCGCAAGTCTGGCAATTCGTCGACCTCGATCCCAGGAAGTAGAACCGAGCTGGGTCCGCTCTACATTTTCTTTACTCGACCGGCGTAGTACTTCAGCAGGGACGCATCGTCTTCGGCGCCGTAGCCGGCGTGCGACTGCGGCGTCGAACGCCTCGCGCGCCGCGCGGGCAAGCGGAGCGTCGCAACCCAGTGCGGCGGCAGTATCGACCGCGATGCCGACGTCTTTTTCAAAAGCGTCGTCGCCGCGCGCGGCGCGTAGTCTCCGTCGAGCGCGCGAGGCATGCGGTCGGCGAAAATCCAGCTCGCTCCCGAGCTTGCGCCGACCACGTCGACGAACAGACGTGGATCGAGCCCGGCGTGCGTGGCAATCGCCAGCGCTTCGGCCCCGGCGGCGAGGTTGACGGCGGCAAGTTGATTATTGAGTACCTTGAATGTCGCGGCATCGCCGGCACGCGTGCCGACGACGAAGCGCCGGCCGGCGATCGCGTCGAACACGGCGCGCGCATTCGGCGATCGCCTGCGCGTCGCCTGACAGCATGATCGTCATGGTGCCGTCGGCTGCGCGTTGTGGACCGCCTGACACCGGGGCATCGATCACGCGTGCGCCGCGGGCGGCGACGCGCGACGCGAGTGCCGCGACGTACGCCGGAGAAACCGTCGAGGACACGATGACGACGGCGCCAGGCGCCAGCTCGGCCGCGGCGCCATGCTCACCGAACAGCACGTCCTCGATTTGATCAGCATCCACCACCAGCAGGATCACCGTGTGGTAGTCGCGGACAAGCGCAGCAGGAGTAGGAAAAGCTATGGCGCCGGCGGCCACGGCGGCGGCTTCGGCACGCGGGGAGAATATCGCGCGCACCCACATCGAACCCGTTACGCACGAGGCTCTGCACCACGCCGAGGCCCATCGCACCGGTACCGATGACGCCGACGCGGGATGGCACGGGCACCGCGGGAACGGGTACTGCGGCCACAGGTACTACAGCTGAGTGGGCACCGCGTATTGCTTGCAGGATTCGAGCGTGGTCGAGGCGCCGAGCTCGGTGAGCGTCCAATCCATGCCCTTGCCTTGCAGCTCGACGTTGCCGTTGCTGTAGCGCGTACCGCCGCCGGACGGGATCTGATACAGCGTGATCTTCTCGGCAGCGGCGGTCAGCATGCGCGCCTCGCCGTAGCCGAAACGGATGACCAGGCGCTCACCGGCCAGCTGACAGGTAATCGTGTTCTTGGTAGCCTCTTCTTCTTCCTTGGTGGCCTTGTGTTCGCAGCCGGTGACGATCAGTGCCAGCGCGGCGGCGAAGCAGACGAAATCGAGGCGCATAGGCTTCTTCCGGGCAGCGAAATGACGCACGTCGACCTCCGCGTGTCGATGTTGCGATTGCGGCTTCATCGGCCGGTGGTTAGCGCACAATGTCGCAAAGCTTTGCCGGACGTTCCCGTCCGCCGGTCTGCGGCGTGAATACAAACGTGCAAAGGTCGAAGCCTTCGTCGGCGAGCGTGGCGCGCGATGCGCTTCAGCACTTCGTCCGACAAGGACGGCTCGCGAGACAGGATGCGCCCGTAACGCAGCGACGGATGCGCCGCCGCAAGCCAGCGGTATTCCGGATCGAACGCGATGATGATCGACTCGCGCCCGAACGGATACCACCAGATGCCTAGGAAATTCACCGCGGTGACCTTGAGCACCGACGGCAGCGACGGCTCGAGGGCGCGCGTCCGGGCTTCATTGAGTTCCGACGTGCCATCGGCGCGCATGCAGCGGGTCCTGACGGCAATGGCGCCGTTTTTCCGCCGCGGTGTATTCCGTTTGCGTGTCGCGGGCGCAGCGACTCTGCAAGAATCCCGGAATCGCGGCGATCTCGTACCACGTTCCAAGGTAGCGATTGTGATCGAATCCGATCACCGGCGTCAGCGCCAGCGCGGAGGAAATCCAGAGGAGCCCGAGCAGCAGGGTCAGGCACCGGTGCATAGCTTGCCCGTGACTCTCGCGAGGTGCATTCAACAATCGACGACGTTGATGGCCAGGCCGCCGAGCGAAGTTTCCTTGTACTTGGTCATCATGTCGCGCCCGGTCTCGTACATCGTCTTGATGACGGTGTCGAGCGCCACGCGGTGGCTGCCGTCGCCGCGAAGCGCGAGCGACGCGGCGTTGATGGCCTTCACGGCGCCCATGGCGTTGCGCTCGATACATGGAATCTGGACCAGCCCGGCGACCGGATCGCAACTCATGCCCAGATGGTGCTCGATGCCGATCTCGGCCGCATTCTCGATCTGCGCGTTGGTGCCTCCGAGCGCGGCGGCAAGTCCCGCCGCGGCCATCGCGCAGGCGACACCGACCTCGCCCTGGCAACCGACCTCGGCGCCCGACAACGACGCGTTGCGCTTGCACAGGCCGCCAACCGCAGCCGCGGTTAGCAGGAAGCTGACAATGCCGTCTTCGTTCGCTTCCTCGTAGAACTCGCGATAGTAGCGAATCACCGCCGGAATGACCCCGGCAGCGCCGTTGGTCGGCGCCGTGACTACTCTGCCTCCGGCCGCGTTCTCTTCGTTGACGGCGATCGCATACGCGCTGACCCAATCGATCGCCTCGGTCGGATTCCGGGTGTTTTCGGAACGCTTCACACGCAGCGCATCGCCGAGCGCCTTCGCCCGCCGTCGCACGTTAAGACCGCCAGGGAGGATGCCTTCAGCGCTCATGCCGCGGTCGATGCTGGCATTCATGATAGCCCAGCGTTCGAGCAGGCCCGGCGCGAACCTGCTCGGGGCTGCGAAGGGCGAACTCGTTGATGCGCATCATATCGGGGATGCGCTTGTGCGCCGTCTCGCCGTGCAGCAGCAATTCGACCGCGCTGGTGAATGGATACGGCACGCGGAGCCGGGTCGGCGCCTCGACCAACTGGTCGATTTCATCCTCATCGACGACAAATCCGCCGCCGACCGAAAAGTACACCTTGCGCAAGATGAGTGACGCCGGCTGCGTCGAGCGCCGTGAATCGCATGCCGTTGCTGTGGAATGACAAGGTCTTGTCGATACGAAAGCGCAGATCCTCTTTTTCGTGGAACAGGATCGGATGACGCCCGTCGAGGGAAAGCATTTGCTCGTCGCGGATGCGCTGCACTTTCGGTTCGACCTGGTCCGGGTCGATGCGGTCCGGAACCTCGCCGGAAAGCCCGAGCAGAATCGCGCGGTCGGTATTGTGCCCGCGGCCGGTCAGCGCGAGCGATCCATAAAGGTCGACGATGACGCGGGCGGCCTCTTCCAGCTTGCCGCTCGCCGCGAGCTCGTGGGCGAAACGGCCGGCCGCGCGCATCGGCCCGACGGTGTGCGAGCTCGATGGCCCGAGGCCGATCTTGAACAGGTCAAAAGCGCTGACGAACATCGCGGAAAACGGGTGATAGACTGGAACCGCATTGTACTCCCGGACCGGAAATGGCATCTCGATCCGCGACGCATGGCCGTGTGCTGACGACCGCCATGTTGCTCGCCGCCGTCACGACGACGATGGCTGCGCCGCCGCCCGACGCGGGGTGGCGGGCGTACCAGAAGCGCGACTACCCTGCGGCGCTGGTCGAATTCGAGCAACGCGCTCGCGGTGGCGACCGCGTCGCCCAGTTCAATCTGGCGATGATGCTCATGGGCGGCGAGGCGGGCGCCACGGACGTTGCCGGCGGCCTCGTCTGGCTGCGACGCTCGGCGGACGCGGGCCTCGCGCAGGCCCAGTACAACCTCGGTCTGATGTACGAGAACGGCGTGGGCGTGGCGCGCTCGCTGACCACCGCGACGCTATGGTGGAGCAAGGCTGCCGAGCAAGGCCACGCAGATGCGCAAGTGCAGCTTGCCGCCAGTATTTCCTCGGCCGCGGCGCGCCCAAGGATTGGAAGCTCGCGGCCAAGTGGTCATGAAGCGGCGGCGCAAAGCGGTGATCCTGGTGCGCAGTACATCATCGGCAGCTTTTACGAGCATGGCGACGGCGTGGCAAAGGACTTGAACAAGGCGCTGGCATGGTACACCGAGGCTGCGCGGCAGGGAGATGTCGGTGCCGCGGCGCAAGCCAGGGATATCGCGCGCCGTCTCTCCATTGCGCCACGCGCGCCCTGACTGAAGCACGCTATCGGCAGGACGTTCCTGGCCAGGCGATCATCTGGGCGCACCGATGCGTTCGCGTCCCGGATTCTGCCGCGACGGCGCGCTGGGCAGCACTGCGCCTGAGTGCGGGAAGCGCAGCGCCTCGGGATAGGAAAGTACTTCCGGCAGCTCGCCTCGCGCGAGCGTCGCCTGGATCGCCTGCCACCCTTCCGCCTCGAGCAGATCGGCGTGACGCTTGAGGAAATCCGCGCGCACCGCGCCGTCGGTGAGCAGAAAGGTGGCGAATTCCTCGGGGAAGACGTCGTTCGCCCCGACCGGGTACCAGACGTCGCTCGACATGTCGTCCTGCCCGGAGGAAGCCGCGGAATGTGACGGAAGGTGCACGCCGTCAGGTATTCGATTTCGTCGTAGTCGTAGAACACGATGCGTCCATAGCGGGTCACCCCGAAGTTCTTGAACAGCAAGTCGCCGGCGAAGATATTCACCGCGGCAAGCTGCTTCAGCGCATCGCCGTAGTCCGACATCGCGTGCTCGCGCTGCACCGGCGTCGCCCGCTCCAGGAAAAGGTTGAGCGGAGTCATACGCCGCTCGATGTAGAGATGCTTGACCACGATCATGTCGCCGTCTTTTTCGATGGTCGACGGTGCCACCGCCTCCAGTTCCGCCATGAGCTCGGCGGAGAAGCGCGCGCGCGGAAAAGCGACATCGGAATACTCCAGCGTGTCGGCCATGCGGCCGACACGATCATGGTGTTTGACCAGGACGTACTTTTCCTTGACCTTGTCGCGGGTGGTGTCCTTCGACGGCGCGATCCGGTCCTTGATCACCTTGAAGACGTAGGGATAGGACGGCAACGTGAAAACGGTCATCACCATGCCCTTGATACCGGGGGCGAGCACGAAGTCGTCAGTTGAATGCTTGAGATGATGCAAGAAGTCGCGGAAGAAAAGCGTCTTGCCCTGCTTTTGCAGGCCGACCATGGTGTAGAGCTCGGCTTCGGTTCGTTCCGGAACGATGTGGCGCAGGAAGGTGACGTAAGCCGACGGCACTTCCATGTCCACCAGAAAGTAGGCGCGGTTGGCCGAGAAGAGGAGCGCGAGCTGCTCGGCGTCCATGAGCAGCGCATCGGCATAGAGATTCCCGTCCGCGTCGTGCTTGATCGGCACCACGAAAGGATGCGCCTGGTAGCCATTGACGATGCGCCCGACGACGTAGGCCGTCCGATTGCGGAAGAAAAGGCTGGAAAGCACCTGGATCTGATGATTCGCCTCGAGCCGCAACGGCCGTCCGAAAGCGCTTTCTGAACGCAGCCAGGATGTTGGCGAGGTCGCCGCGGAAATCCGCGAAGCGGCGCTCGAGCCGGAAGTCGAGGACGATGTCGATCAGCGCCTGGCGCAAGCCATGCTGCCGCGGATAGTACGAGCGATACGACGGCGGGTCGGCGTCGATGTGCTCGGTGGAGATCGCGGGCCGCACGAAAAGACAACGGTTGTGGAAATAGGTGCGGTGAAGGATCTTGCAAGATACCGAGTTGAAGAAAGTTTCCGCGCACTCGGGTTGCTTGTGGTCGATCAGGAGGGCGATGTAATGGCGCTTGACCTCGGCCCAGCGCGAATCATCGATGCTCGCGCAGCCAAAGTCGAGCTCGAGGCGGGCAACCGTTTCCGCGACCCGCCGATCGTAGAAGTCGATCCGGTCGCCGGAGACGTGACCGATCGCCAGCCAGTTGCCGGCTTCGAAGTAGTTCTTTGCCAGCCGCGCGCAGTCGCGGAACAGCTCGTAATGGCGGTTGAACCCGTCGAGGGTCGCCTGGGCGATGGCTTGCGAGCTCGCGGGGGTGTGCGAAGGCTTAATTCTTCTTGCCCTCGTCCTGGGCCTTGATGTCCTCGCCAAACTTGTTGAATTCTTCGACCGCTCCGTTGACCGCCGCGGCGGCCGCGTTCAGGATGAGCTTGGTTTCATCGACATACTTCTGGATGCACGCGCCGTAAGCGACGTAGTCCTTGTTGAAGGCGACAAATTTCTGGTTCGACGCGGACTTGCCCGGGTATTCCGGCTTGACGCACTTATGCGGCGGTATGGTGATGGGCGCGGTGACGGGGGCGGTGGCGGGCGCGGCTTGGGCGTGAGCACTGGCGGCGGCGACGGCAAGCGAAGCAGCGAGCGACGCGGCGAGGAACAGGCGGCAGATCATCGAGGGTCTCGCGGGCGGAAGGCGAAGGACGCATTTTAGCGTGTAAACGACCCATCGCCGATGCGCTGGGCAAGCGTCGGAAGGCTACTGCACAATCTGTTGCCCCCACCCGAACGTCGAGGTAGGAGGCGAGGATCAGGAGACGGTCTTGACCTGGTCGCGGCGGATCTGCGGACAGCTAAGCCAAATGACGTCCACCTTGGATGTCTGGTTCAGCGACCGCGCCTGGATACGTTCCATCTGCTCCTTGTCGCACACCGTCCTGTTGTCGGCGACTTGCGTCGGCAACGACGAACAACCCGCGATCACCACGGCCCCGCTCAAAGCAAGGATCAGCTTCATGGCTGTCCCTCCTTTCGCCATGACTATAGGCAAAGGGCCTCCGGCTACAAGGCCGTTCGACCGCCGGATCAACCGGCGCCGCGGCTCAGCCGCCGCTGGCCTTGCGTATGGCTTCGTCGAGGTCCTTGTACTGCTCGCAATCGCGGCCGCACAGTTTCTCCAGAGCCGCCAGATGCTCCTGGGCCTTGGGAAGGTTCTTGGCGATGACGTACGCTTCGCCGAGATATTCGTGCGCGCCCTTGTGCTGGGGATCGAGCCTCAGCGCTTCCTCGTATTCCGCGAACGCTCGATCGAGGTCACCCGCGTTGCGATAGGCGTATCCCAGCCAGTTGTGCGTGTCGGCATTGAAGCGGTCCCATGCGACCGACGTCTTGAACTGTCTGATCGCCCCTTTCCAATCCTGGCGTTCGATCGCCTTGACGCCGGCGTCGTAGGCGGCGTCGTGACGGCCGGTGCCCTCGACGCCGCCGCCCCCACCGCCGCCGCCACCACCATCGCCACCCGCGGCCACCGCCAGGCCTGCTGCCCCGGCAACGAGTGCGACGGCGAGACATTGCTTCCATCGAGCCATTTTCATCGCTCCAACGACGCGCCGCGCGCGTCTACCCTGCGGCAAACACCGGGGGCGGCAGAGTATTCCAGGCGGCGACCGGCGACCAGGCGGACGCCGCACTTCCGGCGAGCGCAGCCAGTCGCGCAACAAGAATCGGCCGGCCGATCGAGTCAAAGCTCGCGCGCGCCGAAGGTGTCGCAACGGCGAATGTCACCGCTCTCGAGCCCGGACTTGAACCAGCGCACGCGCTGTGCCGAGGTACCGTGCGTAAACGATTCCGGAACGACGTAGCCGCGCGATCGCTGCTGCAGCCGGTCGTCGCCGACCGCGCTTGCCGCGGCAATGCCCGATTCGACATCCTTGGCATCGATCAGCCCGCGCTGTTGCGCGGAGTGCCCCAGACCCCGGCGAAGCAGTCGGCCTGGAGCTCCTGCCGAATCGACAGCGCGTTGCGCGTGGCGTCCGACGCTCTCTCGGATTTCTGCTGCACCTGCGCCATCAATCCCAGCTGATTCTGCACGTGGTGGCCGACTTCGTGCGCGATCACGTAGGCGCGCGCGAAGTCGCCGGGCGCGCCGAAGCGCTTCGACAGCTGTTGGAAAAACTCGAGGTCGAGGTATACGTCGCGGTCCCCGGGGCAATAAAACGGGCCCGTGGCCGAACTGGCGAGGCCGCAGGCTGAGTTCGCCTGGCCGCGGAACAGCACCAGCTTCGGCGGTTGATACCGTCCCCCGCTTTGCTGGAACGCGGCGGTCCAGACATCTTCCGTGTCGCCCAGTACGCGCGCGACGAATTCCTTCTGCTCGTCGCGCGGCGAGCCGGCGCCGGGCGGGCCCGAAGGCACGGGCTGCGTCTGGGTTTGAGTCGGCGCGCCGCCGTCGGTGAGCAACGCCAGGATGTCGAGCGGGTTCTTGCCGAGCAACAGGCTGATGACGACGACGACGATGATCCCGCCGATACCCGAGGTGCATGCCGCCGATTCCGGACGATCCTCCATCGGTGCTTTCCTCGACATTGTCGCTACGACGGAAATCTTGCCAGCGCATTTGCGGCCTCCTTGTGGCTGCGGTGACATTTTACCGCGCCAGCACGCTGCGCGGTTCAACCCAGCTCGTCGATCGAGCGCGGCCAGCTCGATTTGAGCAGGCGCGACAGTGCGCGATCCGCGAGGATCGTGCCTCCGGTTTGGCAGCGGGCGCAGTGGTTGGTTTCGTTTTCCGCGTAAACGATCCGCTGCACCGGCGCGCCACAGTCGGGGCAGGGCTGGCCGAAGCGGCCGTGCACCGCCATCTGGGGCCGGAAGGCGGTCACCTTGGTCGGGAATCCGCTTCCTGCTTCGTCGCGCAGCCGCACCGTCCACTCGGATAGTACCGAGCGTGCGGAGGCATAAAGGCGCAGCACGTCGCCGGGAGCGAGTTTGTGCGTCTGAGCGATCGGCGACAGACCGGCACGGTGCAAGATCTCGTCGGAATAAGCGTTGCCGATGCCGCTGAAGAGGCGCGGGTCGGTCAACGCTCGCTTGAGGGTGTGATTTTCGCGCGTGAGCCGTTCCCGGAATGCATCCACGTCCGCGTCGAGGACCTCGAGCCCTCCCATGTCGAAGGCGGCGACGGCGTCTTTGCCGCGGACAACGTGAATCGACGCACGCTTGCGCGTTCCTGCTTCGGTGAATGCCAGCGTGCCGTTGGCGAACTGGAAAGTCGCCAGGGTGGTGCCCGGGGCCTTGCCCCCGGCTTCGATCCAGCGCAGACGTCCGGCGATCATCAGATGGAGCACGACAAAGAGCTCGTCTTCCAGGACCAGGACGATCCGTTTGCCGATACGCCGAACGGCGACGACGCGCGCTTGCCCACGACGTCGTCCAGCGGCGGTATTGCGGTGCGAAGGACGAACGGGCTCTTGAGGCGAACCTGCTCGAGGTCTGGCCGACGATGCGCCGTCCGAGACTCTCGACATAGACGACGATGTCGGGCAGCTCCGGGCACGAGCGCTACACGAAACCCGCAACGCCCAGCGCGGCGCCGACTAGGAGTAGCAGGAGCGGATGCAGTCGCGTGACCAGGGTCAGCGCGCCGGTTCCAACCGTGATCGCGAGCGCGACCCACGTTTGATCGACGGTTCGCGCCAGAATGTAGCCGCTGGCAAGCACCAGCCCGACCGTCACCGGCGCGAGTCCGTGCTGGATGGCGACGCGCAGCGGCGCCTCTCGAAAACGGTCCCAGACATGGGCGACGGCAAAGGTCAGCGCCGACGAAGGAACGCAGATCGCGGCCGTGGCCACCAATGCACCGAGCAAGCCGGAGACTTTCCATCCGATGACGCTGACGATGAGCATATTGGGACCGGGCGCTGCCTGCGCGATCGCGAAGGCTTGCGCGAAATCGGCGTCGGTCATCCAGTGCTCCATCTCGACGACGCGGCGGTGAATCTCCGGAATCAGCGCGTTGACGCCGCCGATCGCCAGAAACGAGAGCAGCGAGAACTGCCACGCCAGCTCGGCGAGAACCGAGCTGATCATCGCGGCATCATCCACCGCGCGATTGCGATCGATATCGGCGCAAGGACGGCCAGCACCCACAGCAGCGGCAGCCGTAAGAGCGCAATGGCGATGAAGGTCAGCGCGCACATGACGATGTGCCAGGGGATGCCCTTGAGGGGCGCGCCATCTGGAGACCGGTGGCGATGATCAGCCCCGTCGCGGCCGCCGAAACTCCGTTGGTCGCGCCGCGTACCGGCGCCAGGTCGGCGAATCTGTGCGTAAAGCGCCGCCAGGACGAGCACGATGACGAATGGCATCAGCATCAGGCCCAGCGTCGCGGCGATCGATCCCAGCGGGCCGCGAAAGCGGTTGCCGACGATGATGGAGACGTTGACGATGTTGGGACCGGGAAGAAATTGCGACAGCGACAGCACTTCGGTGAACTCGCGCTCGCTCAGCCACCGATGCTGCTCGACCAGCATCCGGCGTGCGAACGGCAGCACGCCGCCGAAGCCTTGCAGGCCGACCATGAGGAAGCCAAGAAAAAGGCCGCGCTTGGTGGGCGCGTCGACCGGCTTGTGCGCGGTTACCGGTGGAGTATTCATGGCCGACATGATAACGGGCATATGCCGGCGCTGCTCGGCTGAACCCGCGGTCAGGGCTTGAGCGCCTTGTAGAGAAACGGCAGGCTCACGTTCATCCGGTAGTCGACGTCCGAATGGTTGTCGTCGAACTCCTCGTAGGTATGCTTGACGCCGGCCGACGCGAGCCGCTTGGAAAGCGATTCGCGTGCCGAAATGGATGTGATACTGGTCGCGCCAGCCGCAATCGATGTAGATGCCGCGCAGCGGTTTGAGGTTGGCCTTGTACTTCGCGACAAGGTTGATCGGATCCTGCTCGCGCCATCGCTGCCAGCGCTTTTCGATCATTTCGCCGCTCTCGAGATTGAACGGCAGGCGGAAACCGAGCGGCGCGTGTCGGATCAGGGTCGTAGGTCGCCGCCATGCACAGGTTCATGATCGCGTGGCCTTCGCCGAGCGAAAGCTTCTCCTTTTCCCAGACGTGCTCGAGGAAACGCTTGACCCGCCCGTCGTCGAGCCCTTCGGCAAGACCTTTGCGGCAGCTTTCGCGCAAGGCGTCGTATTTTCCGGGCTTTGCGCTTCGACGCGCGAAACCGGGCGAGCTCCGTTCAGGGTGTTGGGCCAGTCATGGCCGTAGACAAAATCGAAGTAGGAATCGCCTGAATGATCGGCAATCGCGCCCCAGTGCTGCGCGTATTTCATGCCATGGATGATGGCGCCGTATCCGCCCGAGGATTTGCCGAAACATCCGCGATGCTCGCGCGAGGCCAGCGTCCGGAATTCGCGATCGACGAAGGGAATCAGCTCGCGCGACAAGATAGTCCGCGTAATTGCCGAGCGCCGATGAGTTGACGTACTGGTTGCCGCCCAGCGCCGTAAAGCAATCGGGGAAGACCATCAGCGCCGGGCCCATCTTCCTGTCGTGGATCAACCGTGCGACGCGCTCGGGGACGTTGTCCGAAAAGGGTTTCCAGTTGACGTGCGCGAGCCCCGAACCGGTGAATCCGACCAGGTCCCAGAGCACCGGGAAGCGCTTGCCGAGTCCGCGGCCTGCCCGCTGGTCGTACTCTGCCGGCAGCCAGACGCCGAGCTTTCGAACGTGAGGGTCGCCGAGGCGGTTGCCCTTCAGAATTCGGGAGGTATGTTCCAGCACCACCAGCTTGCCGCCGGGGCCCTTGGAGCGTTTGAGCGCCATGTCTTTCCTCGTGCCTTTGCGAGCGCGCATTGTAGCGGGTCCCGATGATTGATTTTTCGCCGGGTAAGGCCGTGCCTAAGGGGTCATGCCGCGGAACGCAATCGTGAGAGGATGGGTCTGACCAGGCTTGGCGACGCAAAATGCATACGACAAGCGCGCCAGCGCAGGTTCGCGCATTGGAGGAGATGCCATGAGCAAAGGACGTGTCACGCCGGGACGACTTGCGCTGGGCTTTTCTTTTGCTGCGCGCTATACGCGACGCCGAGCAGTCTCCGGCCGGCCGACGATGGAGGAGTGCCTCGAGGGATCCGACTTTATTCGTAACGCCGCGCTGTCTCGCGACGCCGGCATTGCCGCCGATGTCTTTCTCGACCGGATGAGAGAGGATTTTCTGGTGATACGCGCGTTTCCCTCCGCGCTGCGGTGGTTCGTGCACGACGACGGCGACGAAATGTTTCTGGCCGAGGAGGCGTGGCTCGTGTTCGAGCAACCGTCAGACCCCAACGATCACGAGGGCGCACTTCCTTCGCGCCTGCGTCGATCGCATGGCAGACGGCTGAAGCGCAGTCAGCTCAGACTTTGACCTCGTTCGCCCGACTCGGACGGCGTTGCGTCCTCTTCAGTGGTTCAGCGTTCCAGGATCGCCGTGACGCCCAGGCCACCGGCGGTGCAGATCGAGATCAATCCTCGCCCTGATCCGCGCTGCTGTAGCTGTTTGGCGAGCGTGCCCGACGATGCGCGTACCCGTCGCGGCAAAGGGGTGGCCCAGCGCGACGCTTCCGCCTTTCAGGTTCATCCGTTCGCGGTCGATGGTGCCGAGCGGCGCGGCGCGGCGAAGCTTCTCGCGGCAGTATTCCGCGGACTCCCATGCCTTGAGCGTGCACAGGACCTGCGCCGCGAACGCCTCGTGAATCTCGTAGATGTCGAAATCCTGGAGCGTGATGCCGGCACGATCGAGCATCACTGGCACCGCGTAGGTCGGCGCCATCAACAAGCCTTCGCGCGGGCCGGCCATGCCCACGTAATCGACCGCGGCGACGGCGGAATGAGTGAGAAAGGCCTGGATCGGCAGACCTCGCGCGCTGGCCCATGCTTCGCTGGCCAGCAACACGCAGGAGGCGCCGTCGGTCAGCGGGGTGCTGTTGCCCGCGGTCAGCGTTCCCGCGTCGCTCCTGTCGTACACCGGCTTGAGCGCCGGCGAGCTTTTCGAGGCTGGTGTCAGGACGCAGGTTGTTGTCGCGGCTCAAGCCCGCCATCGGCACTACCAGGTCGTCGTAGAAACCTTCCTGCCACGCCTTGGCGCCCTTGATGTGACTTTGCAATGCGAGCTCATCCTGCTCGACCCGGCCGATGCCCCATTCCTTCGCCATGAGCTCGCAATGCTCGCCCATCGACAAGCCGGTGCGCGGCTCGCCCACTGCGGGCACCGCGGGCTTGAGATCGCGCGGCCGCAGCCGCAGCCAGGGCTTCAATCGCTGACCGAGCGACCGGCCGCGCGCGCTCTCGAGCACGATGTTGTTGAGGGCAGGGCTGTAGACGACCGGGACGTCGCTGGTCGTGTCGACCCCGCCGGCGATCGCAACCTCGATTTCGCCTGACCGCGATCCGCTGTGCGAGTTGAACGGCAGTGGTAAGACTGGTGCCGCACGCGCGCTGGACATCGTAGCGCGGGAGTGTGAGGATGAAGGCCGGAGCCGAGTGTCGCTTCGCGGGTGAGGTTCCAGTCGCGCGAATGCTTGATCACCGCGCCGGCGGCGACTTCGCCGAGCGTTTCGCCCTTGAGCCCGAACTTGTCGACCAGCGCGCCAAGCACCGCGGTCAGCATCTCGAGATTGCCAAGCGCGCTGTAGGCCCCGTTGCTGCGCGCAAACGGGATCCGGGTGCTGCCGACGATGGCTACGCGACGCAGGTCATTGGACATGGGAGCCTTTCGCGGCATGAATGCTGGTGCCTTCGATTATCCTCCCGCGGTAAGTGCCAGGATCAGCGGTGTCGTCGCGGCTGCCAGCGCGGTGGAAATCACGCAGGCTCGCGGCCACCGGTCCCCGAGGGTGTTGAACTGGCGGCTCATCAGATAGACGTTGGCACCGACCGGAAGCGAGGCCAGCATCACGATCGCCTGCGTTTCCAACGGCGGCAGCGCCAGCCATCGCGCGAGCAAATAAACGATTGCCGGTTGAACGAAGAGCTTGAGAGCGCATATGGTCGCGCCGATGCGCCATCCCTCGCGAATGCGGTACTCGGCCAATCCCATGCCAAGCGCGATCAGCGACAGCGGAATCGCGGCCTGGCTGATGAGCTCCAGCGTGCCATCGACCACCGCTGGCAGTGGGACTGCGGTAAGCCCCCAGCCCGTGCCGATGAGTATGCTTGCCACGATCGGGTTGCTCAGTACCGCCTTCGCCGCTTGCACGTAGCCCGACCATGACATCGTGCGGTGGCGCGCCCATTCGACGGATACGGTCGCCAGCGTCCAGAGTGTCAGAGCGTTGAAGACCAGCACCAGCGACACCACCGGAATCGACGCTTCGCCGAGCGTGATCTTGGCCAGTGGCACGCCAAGCATGACGTTGTTGGCAAAAATACCACCAGAGCGAAGACCGATTGCGACACGCCGTCCATGCGGAACACGCGCATCGCGATCAAACGGCCCAACGCGAGATACAACAAAGCAGCTGCCGAAATAAGCGATCAGGAGGCGCGGATCGACCGGCGGCAGACGCGAAAAATCGCTCATCAGCCGGAACAGCAATGCCGGAATCGCGACCGTGAACACGAATCGCGTCAATGAGTCGGAGACCGGCTTCGGCCACCCGCCCACCGCGTCAGGCCGAAGCCAGCCAGCACCAGGATGAACAGCGGCGCCGTCAGGGCGACGATGTGCTCGAACGTTTGCATGAACGCGGTGGGCGCAGAATCGTGCATTCTACCTAAGTGCCCAGTGCCGGATGGCAGCCGAGCCATGGCCAGAAGCGGCACCTTTGTAGGAGGCCGTTACCTGTCTCGCACTTCATGTGTTTTGTGGCACATTAGGCACCGTGTATGCGCACGGATCCGGCAGCATCGCCTCGGACGCCTCGGGGCAAGAGGGCATTTTTGAGTCAGCGCTGTCTTATGGGCGTGGAGGAGAAAAATGGTGCCTGAAGCTACCGTTGCCCGCCGTCCCCTAGCGGCACGCCCGCCGACTCCGTTGCGGTCACGTGCGCCATGGCGACCTATCCGACATCGACTACGGCGCGATCGATCGCGCGCAGGTCGCCAGCGATTCCACGCTGTTCACGCTTGGTTACGATGGCGTCTTTTGTCGAGACCGGGTCGGACTTGTACGCGCACGTCCTGGTGTCCTATTTCGACGCAGGATCCGGAAGTCGCAGGCTGGCTCGCCCAGTCGTGGGAGCACGAGGAAGTGCAGCATGGCGCCGCGCTTCGCGCGTACGTCGAACATGCATGGCCGGATTTCGATTGGCGAAGCGTGTACGACACGTTTTCCGAGTACGCCAAAACTTGCACGCTGCCCGACCTCGAGCCCTCGCATGCGGCTCGAGCTTGCGGCACGTTGCGTCGGTGGAAATGGGTACCGCGACGCTCTACAGCTCACTGCACGATTACGTCCAGGAGCCGGTGCTCAAAGACCTCGCGGCGCGCATATACGCCGACGAGGTGCGCCATTACAAGCATTTCTACCGCTACTTTCGCCGTTATCAGCAGCGAGAAGGCCACGGAAGATGGCGCGTGGGCCGAACGCTCGCCAAACGCATGTTCGCCTCGCGCGACGACGACGGATATTGCGCCTACCGCCACGTTTGGCGCGCCACACGCATGGGCGAGGAAGCACGGTCGAACGCGACTATCAGGCATTCCTGGATCGCGTCGGCACGCTGGCGCGTCGACATGCACCGCGGGAACTGCCCGTGGATATGTTGCTCAGACCACTGTCACTTACCTGCGCCGGCGCTGACTGGCGCGAAAGCGGTCGCACGCACGCTTTATCGCTGCGTGGCTGCACGCCTGAAACGCCGCATCGCGGTGCCTGCCTTCGGCGAGCATGCTCGATAAGTCGTTGAATCAACGGTTGCGCGACAAATAAAGCCTCGCGCAAGTCGTCATCGATCGCCTGACGCTACGCCATTAGCGTTCGGTCGCAGTCGCGGTCTTGAGCGCCGCGAGCTCCACTGCGAAGCTGACTTCGTCGCTCGCCATCCAGGCGTGTCCGTCCTGGATCGTGCATTGAAGCTCCATGTTCCGTCCGGCGAGGCTCGCCAGCGACTTGCACGTTGCCGGCGAGACGTGTTGCACGGTGAGGTTTTCGGCGCGCTCGATTCGCTCGCCGACCCGCTGCCACCACTTTTCCGCGTCGTGACCGCCGTAGCTGTAGACGAAGACCTGCCGCGCGCGGCCGCATGCCTTGCGGATCAGCCTTTCGTCGGGCTGGCCGACGTCGATCCAGAGCTCGATCACGCCTGTCAGATCCTTCTGCCACAGGTCGGGCTCGTCGTCGGTACCGATTCCCCGGCCGAACTGCAACGCCTCATCGGCGTGGAGCGCGAAGGCGAGGATGCGCAGCATCATGCGCTCGTCGGTTTCGGATGGGTGCCGGGCCAGCGTCAGCGCGTGGTCCCGATAGTAGTGACTGTCGACATTCGCGATTCGCAGCGCCGCCTTGCAGATGGTCGACTTGAGCGCCATCGGCCGCGCCTACTTGTAGCGCCCGCCGAAGCGGCGCACGCCGGAGCTTCGCGGCGTGCGCAGGCGTGCGCGGCGCGGCACGCGGTGACGTGGCAGGCGCGCGGGCTTGAGTCGCCGGCGAGGGCGAAGCTGTCGCATGCGTGGCTCGCGGCGGCGCACCCTGTGTTCCCCGCTTGCCCTGCGCCGTCCGTTCGTCGCCACGCTTCGTGGCGTGAGTCGCCGCGCCGCCGCGAGCGCTTGTGGCTGGTTCCCGTCGACCGCTGTCGCGATTTCGCGCCCGATGGGTCACTGGCGCGCGCACGCGCGTTGCGGGCGCTGCTGGATCGGTTGCGCGACCGCCCGCCGATCCGGCTCGAAGCCGGCGACGACCTCGCTCTCGATCTCGCGCTTGATCAGCCTTTCGATGTCGCGCAGAAACGCGTGCTCGTCGACGCATACCAGCGAAATCGCTTCGCCCGTGGCGCCGGCGCGGCCGGTGCGGCCGATGCGATGGACGTAGTCCTCGGGGACGTTCGGCAGGTCGTAGTTCACGACGTGCGGCAGCTGGTCGATGTCGATGCCGCGCGCGGCGATGTCGGTCGCGACCAGCACCTGCAGCGTCGCGGTCTTGAATTCGCGAGCGCGCGGGTGCGCGCACCCTGGCTCTTGTTGCCGTGAATCGCCGAGCGCGGTGATGCCGTCCTTGTTGAGCTGCTCGGCAAGCTTGTTGGCGCCGTGCTTGGTGCGCGTGAAGACGAGCACCTGAAACCAGTTGCGGGTCTTGATCAGGTGCGAGAGCAGCTCACGCTTGCGGTCGCGGTCGACGGGATGGACCTTTGCGTCGTCGCGTCGACGGTGGCGTTGCGCCGCGCGACTTCGATCATCGCCGGATGATCGAGCAGCGTGTCGGCGAGAATCCTGATCTCGTCCGAGAACGTCGCCGAAAAGAGCAGGTTCTGCCGATTTTGCGGAAGCATCGCGAGAATGCGGCGAATATCCCGGATGAAGCCCATGTCGAGCATGCGATCGGCCTCGTCGAGCACCAGTATCTCGACCCGCGACAGGTCGACGCAGCGTTGCCCATGCAGGTCGATCAAGCGGCCCGGTGTCGCGACGAGAATGTCGACACCGCGCCTGAGTTGTCCAATCTGCGGCTGGATTCCCACGCCACCGTAGACGACCGCGCACGCCTGCTTGGCGTACTTGCCGTAGACGCGCACGCTTTCGGCAACTTGCGCGGCGAGCTCGCGCGTCGGAGTGAGGATCAACACGCGCACCGGGCGGCGGCCGCCGGCGTGTGCCGCGACGCGATGCGTCAGTGAGACGCTGCAGAATAGGCAGCACGAACCCTGCGGTCTTGCCGGTGCCGGTCTGCGCGCCGGCGAGCAAGTCGCCTCCGGCGAGAACCGCGGGGATCGCCTGTGTCTGGATCGGCGTCGGCACGGTATAGCCGTGTTCGGCGACCGCGCGAACGAGTTCAGCGGACAAACCGAGTTTTGCGAATGACATGGTGTTGCGCTTTCCTTGTGGAGCGGTCCGGTGGATTAAGCTGACCGCGGGAGGCTTGTTAGCCGATGCTCGCGCTGCAGAGCCGGCGGCCAGGAGGCCCGGACAGCGCGACGCGGTGGCAACGCGGATCGATGCGCGTCAAGTCGGGCGGCTGCCGATCAACGCCAGGAACTCCTCGCGCGTTGCCGTCGATTCGCGAAACGTTCCCAGCACGGACGAAGTGATCATGACCGAGTTCTGCTTTTCGACGCCGCGCATCATCATGCACAAGTGGCGCGCCTCGATCATCACGCCCACGCCCTTGGCGTCGACCGACTCCATGACTTCCTTGCGATATCTGCTCGGTGAGGCGCTCCTGAAGCTGCAGGCGGCGCGCGTACATGTCCACCAGCCGCGCCAGCTTGGACACGCCGAATACCCGGCCGCTCGGTATGTAGCCGATGTGGCATCGTCCGAAAAACGGCAGCATGTGGTGCTCGCAAAGGCTGTAGACCTCGATGTTCTTCACGATCACCATGCTGTTGGTTTCCTGCGTGAACACCGCGCCGTTGATCAGCCGTTCCAGGTCGATACGGCTAGCCGGAGGTGAGGAACTCGATCGCCTCGGCGACGCGTTTCGGCGTCTCGGACCAGGCCCTCGCGCTGCGGGTCCTCGCCGATTTCGATCAGCAGCTGGCGTATCAACGACTCGATCTTCGCGCGATCTAGCTTCATGGCTTTGTCTCTTGATCGGATTGCATCGGATTGGTTGGCGCGCATTATCCCACGCGCGAGGTCGGCGAGGACGCGCAGAGCACCGGATCCGCCGGGATGGGAATGTCATAATGGCCGCGAAATTCCAATTTGTGAGGGGTGATCACTATGGGCAAAGACAATCGAGCTCATCGCGGCCGACGGATTTCAACTGTCGGCCTATCGAGCCGAGCCGGAAGGCGATCCGCGCGGTGGCGTGGTGGTGGCGCAGGAAATCTTCGGCGTCAACAGCCACATCAAGAGCGTCTGCGACGGATTTGCGAAGGATGGATATGTCGCGATCGCGCCGGCGTTGTTCGATCGGTACGAGCGTAACGTCGACATCGGCTATACCGCCGACGACATCGCGCGCGGCCGCGTGCTCAAGGCCAAGGCAACGACCGATGCCGCGTTGCAGGACATCGCCGCGGCCCGGGACGCGTTGAGCGACGAGCGGCAAAGTCGGCGTGGTCGGTTATTGCTGGGGCGGCTTTATTGCCTGGATGAGCGCCTGTCGGCTGAGCGGCTTCGCCTGCGCGGTCGCGTATTACGGCGGCGGCATGCTGGAGGCGATTGCGCGAGACGCCGAAATGCCCGGTGATGGCGCATTTCGGCGAGCGCGATTCGATGATACCCGTCGATGGCGTCAAGCGTTTCGCCGCGGCGCATCCGGATGTCGAGCTGTTCATCTATGCCGCCGATCACGGATTCAATTGCGATCAGCGAGGATCCTACGACGCTGCCGCCGCCGCGCTGGCGCGTGAGCGAACGCTGCAACACTTCCGACGGCACCTCGGTTGAGCCGATAGGTCCATCGCGCGAGGGCAGGCGCGAAGGCGGGCCGCCCGACGCTGGAAGGGCGCTCGGATTTGGAGTACGAGCGTCCGCCACCCGCCAGGATTGCCGCGCGGGCAGATAGTTGACAAAGGCAACTAAATTGTCGACAGTGGCATCGACTTCTTTTTTCGCCGCTTTTCCATCCGGTGCCGCCCAGGAGCAGCATGACCCGGCCGCTGACCAGCGATGCCGAAACGACGCATTTCAGACATCCGTCGTTTCAACCGGTTTTATACGCAGAAAATCGGCGTGTTGCAGGAAGGTTTGCTGGACAGTGCCTATTCGCTGGCGCAAGTGCGCGTTCTCTACGAGCTCGCGCATTGGCGAGACCCTGCTCAGCCCGGTGCGACGGTGCAAGCGCCCACCGCCAGCCGCCTGGCGGCGCGCCTCGGGCTCGACGAGGGTTATCTTAAGCCGCCTGCTCTGCCGGCTTCGAGAAGCAGCGGCTGATCGCGCGCAAGCCCTCGCCCGATGATGGCCGCGAGAACGTTCTCTCGCTGACGCCGCGAGGGCGCAAGGCTTTCGCGCCAGCTCGATCTTCGTTCCCGCGAACAGGTTGCCGCGATGCTTGCGCCGCTTTCGGGCCGCGAACGTTCGCGTCTCGCCGCGGCGATGACAACGATCGAGCGGGTGCTGGAACCCCGGCCGTCCGAAGCTGCCGCCTATACGCTGCGCTCGCTTCAGCCCGGCGACATCGGCTGGGTGACGCACCGCCATGGCGTGCTCTATGCCGAAGAGTATGGTTACGATCGAGCGCTTCGAAGCCCTGGTGGCCGAAATCGCAGGCCATTTCGTGCGGACATTCGACGTCGAGCGCGAGCGCTGCTGGATCGCCGAGCGAGACGGGGAGATACTCGGCTGCGTCTTTCTGGTGAGCAAGTCTCGCACCGTCGCCAAGCTACGCCTGCTGCTGGTCGAGCCCGACGCGCGCGGTCTCGGCCTGGGCGCTCGTCTGGTCGACGAGTGCATCGCTTTCGCGCGCCAGGCGGGTTACCGAAAGATGGTGCTGTGGACGCAGAGCGAGCTGCTCGCGGCGCGGCGCATCTACGAGCAGCGTGGTTTCAGGCGCGTCGCGGAAGAGCCTCACCAGAGCTTCGGCCGCGACCTGGTCGCCGAAACCATGGGAGCGCAGGCTGTAGCGCAGGACGGCGCACAACGAGTCGCTCAAACGCGAGCACGCAGATGAAAACCATACGCTGGGGCATGATCGGCTGCGGAGACGTCGCCGAGATCAAGAGCGGGCCGGGATTCTACAAAGCGGATCATTCGCGGCTGGTGGCGGTGATGCGGCGCAACGGCCGGCTCGCGCGCGGACTATGCGCGCCGGCACGACGTTTCCCGGCTGGCACGACGACGCCGACGCGATCATCGACGATCCGGATATCGACGCCGTCTATATCGCCACGCTGACCGACAGCCACCGCGAGTACACGCTGCGCTGCGCACGTGCGGGAAAGCCGGTCTACGTCGAAAAGCCGATGGCGATGAACCACGGCGAATGCGTGGAAATGATCGCCGCATGCCGCGTCGCGAGCGTTCCGCTGTGGGTCGGCTACTATCGCGCGCGCTGCCGCGCTTCCTGAAGGTCAAGACCCTCATCGAGGACGGCGCGATCGGCGAAGTGCGCCTGGTCAGCGTCCCGGCAGCTGCAACGATTGCCCGCAGCTTGCCGGCGGGCGAGGTGCCCGTGGCGGGTCAATCCGGCGCTCTCCGGCGGCGGCTTTTTCTTCGAAGCGGCCTGCCACACGTTCGATTTTCTGGATTTTCTGTTCGGCCCGATTCGCGAAGTGCGCGCCTTCGCGGGCAATCAGGCCGGAGCCTGGTCGCCGGAAGACGTCGTGGCAGCGACCTATCACTTCCAGTCCGGCGTTTTCGGCAGCGGCATCTGGTGCTACGCCGCCGACACCGACGAGGAGATGAACGAGATCGTGGGCGCGAAGGGCCGGATCCAGTTTTCCACCAGCATGCCGGTACCCGATCCGCCTGTTCCGAGGCGACGCCGTGGAAACATTTGCGGTGCCCGATCCGCCGCACGTTCATCAGCCGTTGATCCAGACCATCGTCGACGAGCAGAACGGTATCGGCCGGTGTCCCAGCACCGGAGAGACGCGCGGCTCGGACCGCCTGGGTGATGGATCAGATACCTGGCCGAGTTTCGCGCGGTCCCGGGCTAGTGTCTTCTGCTCGCGTCATCGCCAAGCGGGCGCCCGAGCATGTAAACTGGCGTCCATTGCCGCAGTGCCATCGTAAGGCATCTGTTGCGGCCTCGAAATCATTGCGCACGAGCTTGCCTGCGGCCGCCGCGGGCCGGTCTGCTTCCGGATCGGGCGCGTACGTCGCGGGACCCAATGCATACGGAGGATCCTCGATGAAATGCACCAACTGCGGTTACGAGACCCAGCCCGGGCGCGAAATTCTGCGTGCAATGCGGAACGACACTGATCGCGGCCGGAGCCGGCGCCGCGCCTTCCGCCGCTCCTGTGCCGCCTGCCAGCGCAACCGGGATCACTGCACCGAAACCGGCTTCGCCGGCGTCAGCCTCCGCCACCGGATCGCGTCCTGCCGTCGGCGCCGCGTCAGCCTCCGCGACCGGCGCGCGTCCGCGGTGGGCGCCGCCGCGTCAGCCTCGGCGACCGGGTCGCGCCCCGCCGTCGGCGCCGCCGCGTCAGCCTCTGCGACCGGGTCACGTCCCGCCGTCGCGCCGCCGCCCGTCCGCCTCGTCGACCATGTCGCGCCCCGCGGCCGGCGTTACGCCCAGCCCCGCGTCTGCCGGGACAACGATGTCCCGGCCGGCGATGACAACGGCTGCGCCGCCGGCGCCGGCGCCATGCCGCCGGTTTCGCCGTCGGGCAAGACCATCGGCATCATCGCCGGGACCGTCGCAGGCCTTGTCGTCCTCGGTGTCGTCGGCTACTTTGGCTATCGCACGCTGTTTCCCACGATTCCTCCAGCCGCGTCGCAAGCAGCGACGTGCCTGCATCGACTGCGCCTGCACCGTCCCCCGGCGCCCCCAAGGAGGTCGTAACCGCGCCTCGGCGCCGGCCCAGGACGCCGTGTCCGTGAAATCGCCGCCGGCGGATCCGCGTCCATGAAATCGATGCCGGCCACGTCACCGGATTCGCCGGCCAAATCAGCAGCCAAGGATTCGGCAGCGACGGTCCCGGCCAGCCCTACAGGCGTACCCGGCACGTTGGCGCCAAAGATGGATTCGAGCACGGCGCCGCCGCCGAAAGCCACCAACCCGCCCGTGCCTCCGGGATCGTCGGCCATGACCGCCGAAACCCCAGGTGCCCTGGCGCAAGCGAAGCAACCCGGGGCAGCCGCCCGAGCGCTGGAAGCAAAATGCGAGAGGCCATGGCACGCTGCGCCGGGGACAACTTCTTCAAGCGGGTGGCATGCGAGCAAGGCGTCGGGCCAGCAGTATTGCGAGGGCTACTGGGGCAAGGTACCGCAGTGTCCGAGCGGACCGCCGCCCGTCAAGGGACAGTAGCTATCGGTTCCCGGTCGCGCCAGGAAAACGCCAGCGCGATTCGCCGCATCCTGGAGCGCAGCGAGACATGGGCGGCATTTACTGGAACGACAGCAGTCGCCTTTTCGACAGCGGCGAGACCGTCGATGTCCTCGCGATCGGGGACTCGTGGTTCCACTATCCGGTCAACAACCTGATCACGCCGCTGCACGCTGCGCTGGAACGGCCAACCATCATACGTGATCGGAGAGAACGGCGCGCGCGCCGACGAGCTCTGCCGCGGCTCCTGGCTTGCCAACCTGCGCCGCATGCTGGCCGGGTATCCCGCAATTCGTCTGCTATGCATCAGCGCGGGCGGCAACGATTTCGCGGGTATCGGCGATCTCGACGACAAGATTCTCGCCGCCGATTGCAGCGCCGCCGGCACGTTCTCAGCGTGCTACCGTCCCGGCCAGCCGGCCGGTGTGTTCGGCGCGGTCGAGCAGGCGTATCGCGACCTGCTCGACGCGGTTCGCAACGTGCGGCCCGACGTCACGGTGCTGGTGCACAACTACGACTATGCGATTCCGAATGGAAAGACCTTGCTTGGCCTGCGCAGCTGGCTCAAATTGCCGATGGATAACGATCGCGTTCCCATCGCCGGCGCGCCCTTGGGAGGCATCCGCCGCGAAATCGTGCGCGATCTGATCGACAACTTTACCCTCTGTCTGGACGATGTTCGTTCGACGGTGGTTCAGCCCAAAGTGGAGCTGGTATGGTCCGCGGGAACACTCGCCGACGCGGATTGGGCCAACGAGCTTCATCCGAAGCCCGGCGCGTTTCAGAAGCTGATCGAGCAGTGCTGGAGCGGCCCCGCGCGTCAGGCGCTCGGTCTGACCTGAGGATGCCGCCGGGCTGAGCTCGAGCCGCCACGTGGGTCATGCGCGTGCGCGCTGTGGCAAACGCGGCGTCCTGCGGATGCGTCACACAGTTGGCACCGACGGGAATCGCGAATATACGCTTCGGGACAAGCGCCCCTTATGCCGTTATCATAGGGCTTGTAGGCTCCGGCCAGCGGCGCGCGTCGCGCCAGCATTAGTAGGGCCGGACCCCAAGGAGTGCTCGGACCCAGTTATGAAATGCCAGATCTGTGGGCGACAAAGCCTTCCTGGCGCGAAGCTGTGCCTGGACTGCAAGGCCGCCCGTAAGCGCGCCTTCGATGCCACCGTCACCCAGCCCTTGCTCGCCGCCGCGGGCGCAGCGAGGGGCTCGACGGTCGCGCCACGGCTGCTCAAGGCTAGCCAATCGGTGCCGGCCGGGGCGCGCCGGGCGGCGAAGATGGCGCTGGCGGCCCAAGCTCAGTCCAGCATGCTGATCGAATCTCCGCCACTGCCGGCCGGTGGCCCTTCGTCGCCGGTGCGCTATGCATTGCCGTTGTCGCAGTTGGCTACTTCGGGCACTGGTTCTGGCGGCAGCAAATCCGACACCTTTGCCGCGGTTACCGACGAGCGCCCGGTCACACAGGACGAACCGGCGACGTCGATCGTGCGTGCGCTCGACGCCGGGTGCGACCGCCGTCCCGGCCCGCGCGGCCCTGCCCGTTGCGGTCAGCGCTGCGGCGGTCGAGCCACCGGCCGCGGCGACCAAGGCGGACGCCGCCAAACGGCCCGAGCGTACGGCCGCGCCCGGACAAGGCGCCGATAACATTACCGCCTCCCGAGGCGACGCCACCTCCGGTTATCGCAGGTCGCCGCCGCCGCCGCCGCCGCCGGTCGTTCGCGAGGTGCCTCGCCCCGACCGATGGCAGCTGATGAGCGACGCGATCGCGCGCTGTCCGCGCAGCGATATCGCCGGCCGGTTCTTCTGCGAGCAACGGTTGCGGGCGCAATATTGCGAGGGCTACTGGGGCACGGTGCCGCAGTGCGCGAGCATTCCCTCCAACGAGCACGGCCAGTAGCCGGCGGCACCAGCGCGGATCGGCGTTTGGCGTACCGCGACGGCTAGCCGCGCCCGACGAAGGGCATCTTGGTAGCCATCACCGGTCAGAAATTGAACGTTGGCGTCGAGCGGCAGGCTCGCCATGAACAGCACCGAGCTCGCGACGTGCGCGACGTCCATCAGCGGCTCGACGGCAATCGAGCCGTTCGCCTGCGGCACTCCCTTGGCCATTCTCGCCGCCAGCTCGGTGTGCGCGTTGCCGATGTCGATTTGACCGCAGGCGATGTCGTATTTTCGCCCGTCGAGCGACGTCGACTTGGTCAGTCCGGTGATCGCATGCTTGGTGGCGGTGTAGGGCGCTGAATTCGGCCGCGGCGCATGCGCCGAAATCGAGCCGTTGTTGATGATGCGGCCGCCCATCGGCTTCTGAGTCTTCATCAGCCTGAATGCCTGCTGCGTGCAAAGAAAGGAGCCGGTGAGGTTGATGTCGACGACCTTCTTCCACTGCTCGACGGAAAGCTCGTCGAGGTCGATCGCCGGCGCGCCGACGCCGGCATTGTTGAACAGGAGGTCGAGCCGACCGAAAGTCGCCTGCGCCTTGGCGAAGAGCTGGCTCACCGAGGCGGCGTCGCTGACATCGGTGGGCACGACCAGGGCACGCGTCCCCGACAGCCCGGCTTCGGCGACGACCTGCTCGAGCGGCTCCCGGCGGCGCCCCGCCAGTGCGACGTTGTATCCCTTATGCAGCAATCCCAGTGCGACGGCTTTGCCGATGCCGGTTCCGGCACCGGTGACAACGGCGGTTTTGGCGGGCAAGGTCATGCGTTTCGCTCCATGGTTGGCAACTGAGGTGGAAACTGAGTTGGAAACTGCGGTGGCAACCGAGATTAGCCGAGATCAAGCGAGGTCACAAACTCGCCGGTCCGAACGCGCGCCGGCAGCAGCTCGGCAAGCGAGAACCGCCGCTCGCGCGAGTCGTCGTCGGTGCAGCAGATGACGATCGCGTCGGCGCCGAACTCCGCCAGCACCTGGCGGCAGGCGCCGCACGGCATCGTCGCGGCGGCGGTCGGCGTGTAAACCGCCAGCGCCTCGAGTTTGCGCGCACCGTGCGCGACGGCCTCGAAAATCGCGTTGCGCTCGGCGCAATTCGACAGCCCGAACGATGCATTCTCGACGTTGGCGCTGCTGTGGATTTCACCGCCGTCGGTAAGCACCGCCGCGCCTACGGCAAACCCGGAGTAGGGCGCGTAGGCATGCTTCGCTGCTTCGCGTGCGCGCCGCTTCAATTTATCGACGACGACTTCGGAGACTGCCATGGTTGACGCCCTACGTTTCGCGACGCCGCAATTCGGACACGACCGGCAAGCCCGTAGACCGCGCCTGGCTCAGGCGGCTTCAGCCGAATCGGACCGGCGACTGAGGCTGCCGGTTGACGTGAAGTTGAAAGACATCGGGCCGCGCGTAATGTCCGGCGACATCGATGCGGCGCCGCGCAGCCGCGACGGCGTCGAGGTCGATCTCCGCCAGCAGTATGCCCGTGGCCTTGCGCATCGGGCCGGCGACGATCGCGCCGCCGGGCGCGATAACCACCGAGTCGCCCTCGTTGATCCATTCGTCCGCGTCAGGGTAAAGCCGGTCGCGCTCCGGAAAATCCGCGGGCAGGTCGCTTGCGCGCATGACGGTTCCGCTGCCGATCACCCAGCAACATCCTTCCCGCGCGATATGCTGCAATGAGCCGATCCAGCCATCGCCGCTGTCGTAGGTTGGCGCGATATGAATTTCGAGGCCCTGCGCATAGAGCGCATAACGCGCCAGCGGCATGAAGTTCTCCCAACACATGAGCGTGCCGATGCGCCCGCAGGGCGTGTCGACGGCCTTGAGGCTCGATCCGTCGCCGAACCCCCACACCATGCGCTCCGGATTGGTGGGCATGAGCTTGCGATGCTTGTTGAGCAGGGTGCCGTCGGCACCGATCACCGCTACGGCGTTGTAGAGCGTGCCCCGACTCGCATCCTCGTCGCGCTCGTTGAACCCGCACACGACGGTGACGCGATGTTCCCTCGCGGCGTCGCACAAAGGCGCGAGATCGCCTCTTCCGACACTGACCGAATTGTCCAGCAGTCGCGCATGCAGCTTCGACGTCACTGAGGCGTCGCTCCCGGGACGAAGCCGCCATATCCAGACTGGGTAGCAGGGAATGAATGTTTCCGGGAATACGACCAGCGTCGCGCCCTTGGCGGCTGCCTCCGCGACATGCAAGACGGCTCTGTTCACGGTTTGCGTCCGGTCGAGCACGACCGGCGGTTGCTGAACAACGGCGACCTTGAACATGGGCGTGTACTCCAGCGTCAATCAAGCGATAGCGGCAAGCAGCGTCTCTCGGCTCGCGCCTCGCGGGTGCTTCTGTCCAATCCTACGACGCAGCGTTCGAGTGTAGCACCGCGGCGCCTGCGAGCGCTTCGGGTGTTCAGCGCGATACGATTGAATCCGGTCTGCTACCATGTTTCGCGAATGCAAGGCGGTCTCGTACCAACGATGCACGGATGCGATACGAGGCGAATGTCTGGCGCCGTCACTCGCGCGGAACGTGCCTTTTTTCGATTCGCCTGAAGCTCACGCCCATGCCGCCCCAAGGTGATTCGGAGTCATCGGTCGAGGTCGACCCTGCGCCGGCGGCCAGGCCAAGCCGCTGACCTCGCGCCAGGCGTTTCTTCAGGTTTTTCCCGGCGTCATGGTCGCGATGTTTCTTGCCGCGGCCGATCAGACGATTCTTGCCAGTGCATTACCGACCATCGCCGGTTCCCTGGGCGGGTTGGCGGATCTGTCGTGGGTCGTCATCGCCTACCTGCTGGCGGCGACGATTGCGGCGCCGCTGTACGGCCATCTCGGCGACCGTTTCGGGCGGCGGCGGATGTTGCTTGGCGCGCTGGCTATTTTCACCGCAGCATCGCTGGCCTGCGCTCTGGCGCCGACATTGCTGCTGCTGATCGCGGCGCGCGCCGTCCAGGGCCTCGGCGGCGGCGGCTTGATGACCCTCGCGCAAGCGCTGATCGGCGAGCATGTGTCGCCGCGCGAGCGCGGCCGCTTCTCGGGCTATTTCGCCACCGTGTTCGCGCTCGCGAGCACCTCCGGGCCGGTGCTTGGGGCCTATCTCACCGAGCACCTGAGCTGGCGCGCGGTGTTTGCGGTCAATCTTCCACTGGGGCTGGTCGCCGCCATCCTGGCGTGGCGCATTCCGCAGGCGGCCATCATCCGGCAAGGTCGCTTTCGCCCCGACATTACCGGCGCCTTGCTGTTCACGATGTCCGCGCTCGCGCTGCTGTTCGCGCTGTCGTCGGGAGGAAACAGGTTCGATTGGCGATCGTGGCCGATGGCCGCGCTAGCGGGAGGCGCGCTGATCGGCTTCGCGCTGCTCGTAGTCTGGGAGCGACGCGCGGCGGATCCGGTGATTCCGATCCGCTTCTTCGCGGTTCCCGCCATTGTTCGTTCCGACGCGGTGGTGATTTGCTTTCGCGGCAGCACTTTTTTCCACGATCCTTTACCTGCCGCTGTACCTGCAGCTCGGCCGCGGACTCGGCATCGGCCAGTCGGGCCTGCTGTTGCTGCCGATCACGCTCTCGATGGTCGCCTCGTCCACCATCACCGGCCGTCTGGTGACGCGCACCGGCGAAGTGAAGCTCTTTCCGCAGCTCGGGCTGGCGCTCGCGACGCTGGCCTACCTGCTGCTTGCGGCCACGGTCAGCGTCGGCTCTACCCTGACGGTGCTGAGCCTGACGGTAGCTCGCGGGCGCCGGACTCGGGATGGTGATGCCGCCGACGCAGGTCGCGGTTCAGCACGCTGCCGGACGCGAATCGCTGGGCGGCGGCGACGGCAACGATATCGGTTTCACGCGCGGTCGGTGGCGCGATCGGAGTCGCGATCGTCGGCGCGATACTCTTCGCCATGCTCGCGACGCCGGACGGAGTGACTTCGGCGGCGGTGCGCGAAGTCATCGAAGGCGGACCGGCGTATTTCGATCGTCTGAGCGAGGGCGAGCGCGCGACGCTGACGGCAAGCCTTGATCAGGCATACCGCGTCATTTTTGTGGTCATCGCGGGCACGACTGCGCTGGGAGCGCTCGTCGCGCGAACCATACCGAGCCCGAAATGGACTTCATGAGCCCGAACGCGCACGCGGACGAAACCACGGGCTGTGAATATTGCACATTGACAAGTGATTCGACCGGGCTTAAAAAGAGATCGACGCGGTCGCGAATTTGCAAACTGCCCATTCGCGAAGATCAACTTAGGTCAGAGGGGCGTGCTGGACGAAGCCGCCGCATAGAGTCGCAAGGCGGCGATGAGCCGCCGAACGAAGAAGCATCGCAACGCCAACATCAACCTGGAGAAAATAAATGGCCAAGGCAAAGAGCAGGAAAGCGCGCGGCGGCGAAAGCGTTTACCGCATCACCGAGCTGGTCGGAACGAGCACGGTTTCATGGGAGGACGCGGCAAAGCGCGCGATCGAAACGGCAGCGGGCTCCTTGCGCGACTTGCGCGTCGCCGACATCGTCAAGCTCGATGTCAAAACCGACGGCGGCAAGGTCGTCGCTTATCGGGCCCGCGTTTCGCTGTCGTTCAAGTACGAAGGCTAGATAAAGAGCTAGGCTCGGTCGCGGCCGCAATCAACGCCGGCTCATTGCCCGGGCCGGCGGTCGGGACGGTGTCGGGAAAGTGAGCGCCTGTTCGGCGTGTCAATAAGCTCGTCCGCCACGTGCTGGCGCGGCCGCGCGGCGACGGCACGGCCGGCGCCGACCCTGCGTTCCGTCGAGCGCTCGACATATCGGCGAAACCGGTCGGACTGGCGGCGCCACCTCCTGCGCCCGGATACGAACGCAGCCCGGCAACGATTTCGTCAACGCTGGCGCCGCCGGCGCCGGCAGCGCCTGTCGGAGCGACGAATCTCGTGCATCGATCCGATTCCATCACCAGCAGGAATTCGCCCCGCTGGCGCATGGCGGCTCGAGCCGCGCCGGCCGCGTTCACTGAGATCCAACGGCGGCACAGTGTCGCGGTAGACGACGGTGTCGGTGCGGTCGAGAACGATGTGGCAGGTCAGCGCGTACGCCGTTGCCGAGCAGCTGCAATGCGGCGACGATGGCGGCCGACAACAAGGGATGACGCATAGCGAACCTCCGATAGGGTTACTGCATCCTATGCTCTAAAGCGTCGCCCCGCAACGTCCGGCGCCCGGTCATCCTGTAGCACACCGCTAACTCAGCCCCCGCAGCGGCGATCAATCTCGCCGCCAGCCCGTCGAGATAGACCGGAAACTTGTGGATGTCACTGTGGCCCGCGCCCGGCACGACCAGCAGCTCCACCGGCGATCGTGCGAGCGCTTTGAGCCGCTCGCTGTGCGAGAGCGGAATGAGCTTGTCTTCGCTGCCGTGGATCAACAGGATCGGGCTTTTGATGTCACCGATTATCGCGTCGGTGCGCAGCGGATACTTCAGGACCCAGCCCGGCGCCCAGGGATAGGCCTGTGCCGCAGAAGCGGCGAGACTCGAAAAAGGCGACACCAGCACCAGCAGCCGCGGCTGAACATCGCGTGCGAGCGAGGCCGCCAGCGCGGTGCCGAGGGAGCGACCGTAGATCACGATCGGCTTGTCGCGATAGAGCGAGGCCATGGCGTCGTACGCAGCGCGCGCGTCGGCATGCAACTGCGCCTCGTTTTCGATGTGGCCGGTGCTCTTGCCGTAACCTCGATAGTCGACGATGAACAGGTCATAGTTGACGCGCCGATAGAAGTCCACACCTGTCGTCCACGAGACCAGATTGCCGGCGTTGCCGTGCAGGAAGAAAACGACGCCGCGTGGATTCGGCTGCTTGAAATGCAGCGCGTGCAGCGACGCGCCCTGGACGGGGATCCACACTTCCTCGAATGGCTGATCGAACTGGAAACGGTAGTCGGCCGCCAGTGCCGTCGCAGGAAGGATTATTCGCTCCTGCTTCAGGTAAAGCAGGCCCAAGCGCGCCGGCATAGCCGAGCGCGGCCAGCGCGGCGAGGATCACCGCAGCGGTACGCAGCCATCGGGGCGGGAATTTCGTCATCGATTCAGCTTATACGCGATAAATACTTGTGCGGATGAACTGGTCGTCTGGGATCATAGGCGTAGCTGTTACGCTTGGACCATCAGTGGAGTGGCCATGCTAACGAGATCTCGAGTCGTGCTCGGCATGCTCGCTGCCATGCCTCGCCGCGGGCAATGCCTTTGCGGTGAGCAGGGAAGCCCAGGAGTTCATGAGTATCCAGAGCAAGATGGCGCCGGACCAATGCGAGCTGCAGCGCCTCAGCAGTCAGGCGGCGGCGGCGCAGCGCGCCGGCGACCGGGGCAAGCGCATCCAGCTCGACGGGCAGATGGAAGCGGTCGTCAAGCGCCTCCAGGCCAATCAACCGCGGCTACGGGAACTGGCCAAGTATGTTCAGGCGCCGTCGCCAGATTACGAAGCGGTGATGCAGCACACCAGCGACCTCAGAGCGAAGTGCAAGTCTTGACAACGGACCACGTGCGTCGACGCCGCACGCGCTTATGTCGCGGCGCCAATGAGCTGGGTCGTTTGGTATCCCGCGCTTGCGGCGACGGCGGTGACGAACGCGCCCCATGCAATGTCGACCAGCGACAGCGCCATCGGCCAGCTCTTGAGTGTCGCCAGATTGGAGAGATCGTACGTCGCGTAGGCCAGCGCGCCGAGCAGGGCGCCCAGCAGCGCCGCCTTGCCCAGAGATGCCGCGTCGAGCGCCGGCGAGATGCAGAAAATGACGATGCCCGCGGCGTAAATGGCGTAGAAAGTCACCGCCGCCGTCCAGTTCGGCTGGACGAGCAAGAGCGCGCCGAGCTGGGACTGGTAATAATCCTTGGCGATCCATCCTAGCCAGACGAAGTCAAAACAACAGAATACGATCAACGTCGTCGCGTACGCGACCAGCATCCAGGTCATCGGAGCCCTCGGTGGTCTTGAGCTACATGCTTAGCGAGGCATCGAGCGGATCGAGACCGGACCCGCTGCGAGCTTCAATCGCTCGCCCGTGTCGACAAGCTTGCCGTCGCGAATCGCAAACACGCCGATCGCTCGCTCGACGTCCATCTGCAGCAGGACATGTTTGCTGTCCTGGCTGAATACGACGCCTTGTGCCGCCTCGCCGCCGGGCAACTCGTTGACGCTTGGTCGCCCATCCGTCCTTGATTTCGAAAAGTACCAGCTTGCCGATCTTGTTGCGACCCGGATCGCCCGTAGTGAGGTTCGATCCCGCCATCGATGACACCGCGATCCAGCGCCCGTCCGGCGAAATAGCCACGCCTTCCGGCGTCGCGGGAACTGAGATCTGCTGGACCGCACGGTAGGGCCGCGCGGAGACATCGACCAGCGTCACGACATCTGCATCGGCGACGATGCGTCCGCCAACGCCGGTGTTGCCGATGATCGCCCACTTGCCGTCGCTCGAAATATCGACCGCGTACGGATTGACGCCGGTCGAGATCCTTTCCTTGGTCGGCTTGACCGACATGCCGTCGACGCTCAGAACCGCGGCGCCGTTTTCGTCACGAAGCGCGACGATTGCGGCTTTGCCGTCATGAGTAAAGGAAATGCCCGAAAGACGCTTTTCACCGACCTTGACCTGGTCGAGCAGCTTGACGTTCTTGCCGTCGATGCCGAGCACCTTGACCGTGCCGTCGTGCGCCGCCGCGAGCAGCAGCGTGCCCTCGCGATTGATCGACAATCCATTGGTGTGGCCGCCCACGTCCACCTTGCCGATCAGCCTGGGAGGCGAAGCTTCGATGTCGACCACCTGTACGAAGTTGTCGAACAGCTCTTTTTTGGCGGCGTAATCGTAGCGTGTAGGCGCGGCGACGATGGCCAGCTTGCCATCAGGGGTGACGGCGACGGCCTGCGGCGGTCCCTGCACCGTGTGCTCCAGACCCTCCACGATTCCCTTGATAACCGGCGGAAACGTCGATGCGTCGATCACGACCAGGCTGTCCGGGGGCGCGGGCTCGGGAAAAGTCGCTCGGCCATCGACGCGAACGAACTTGCCGTCCTGGGCGGAAACGATGATGTCGGCGCATAGCGCCGCCGGCGATCGCAACGATGCTGGCGCACAGCAACACCCCGGCCGGGATGCTCGATCGGAACGTAGGCATGGCGGTCCTCCTGCGGTTGCTTGTACGTGCTGCTTATTCGGCGGTGATGCCCGCGCTCTTGATCACGTTGGCCCATCGCGCGAGATCGGTCCTGATGAGCGCGCCGAATTGCTCGGGTGTGCTGGTGACGGGCTCCAGGCCCTGGCTCGAAAGCGTCTCCCGCATTTCGGGCGTATTCAGAATCTGCGTGATGTCCTGGTTGAGCTTGGCGACAATGTCCTTGGGCGTCGCGGCCGGCACGAAGCAGCCCGTACCAGAAATCGACGTCGAAATCGGGATATCCGGATTCGGCGAAGGTGGGAATGTCGGGCGCAACGCGCGAGCGCCTCGGTCCTCCGACGGCGATTGCATTGATCTTGCCCGCCTTCACTTGCGGCAGCACCGCGTGCAGGGCATTGAACATGATCGCGACGTCTCCCGAAAGCAGCCCGGTGATGGCGCCGGCCGAGCGCCTTGTACGGAACATGCAGCATATCGATTCCCGTCGTCGACTTGAAGAGCTCGGTGGCGAGGTGCTGCGGCGTTCCGACACCGGGCGACCCGTACGCGAGTTTGCCAGGGTTGGCCTTGGCATAGGCGACGAGTTCCTTGAGCGTGCGCGCGGGAACGGCAGGGTTAAGCGTGACCGCCATCGTTCCCGTCGCCATCTTCTCGACCGGAGCCAGGTCCTTGATGACATCGTACGGTACGTTCCGATACAGACTGACGGTCATCACCAGCGTGTTCGCGGTGATCAGCAAAGGTGTACCCGTCCGGCGCCGCCTTCACGACCATGTCGGTGCCGATGTTGCCGCTCGCGCCCGGGCGGTTGTCGATGACGACCGGCTGCCCCCATCGTTCCGACAGCTTCTGCCCCACCGTGCGCGCAAGGATGTCCATGCCGGTCCCGGGGTGAACGGGACGATGATTTGCACCGGTCGATTCGGATACGGCTGGACGCTCTTCGACGGCGCCTGCGCCGATGCGCTGCACGCGAGCAATCCGACAGCCGGCAAGCGCCACGATCCGCGTCCATCGATTTCAGCAAGATCTCTCATGGCTTTCTCCTACCCGCCGCTCAGCGTTTCGCGGTGGTATCCGGCGATGCGTTTGTAGCCGTCGGAAAGCGCAGCAAGCTCCTCCGGGCTGATGACATCGGAGATTCGTGCGAAAGGCTTGTCCCCGGTGCGCTCGAACACTTCCTCAGTATCGCATCCGGCGGATTCGAGCGATTGGCCTTGACCACGTTAGCCGTCGCTTCGAGACGGGCACTTTCATAGGCCTTTAGCGCGTCCGCGACGTCGCCGTGAGCGGAGAGACAATCCGCCAAAGACAGTGCATCGAGAATCGCCTGCCCCGCACCGTTGGATCCGCGAGGATACATAGGGTGCGCGGCGTCGCCAGAAGTGTCACCCGTCCCTGGCTCCACCACGGCAGCGGGTCTTGATCGATCATGGGAAATTCCAGAATCGTATCGGCGGCGCGAATGAATGCCGGAACGTCGAGCCAGTCGAAGCGCCAGTTCTCGTAGGCGCCGATGAAGTCAGCGAGTGCGCCGCGGCGGTTCCAGTCGCGCTGGGCATGTCTTGGCGTTGCGAGCTCCGCGACCCAGTTGACCAGCTGACGGCCCTCTGGCGTCGACGCGATCGCGAATCGGATGAGACCACGAGCTTGCCGGTCGCGAGCCAGCCCGCGCGGATCATGCTGGCACCGGCAGGATCGGCTCCCACACGGTGACTCCGCGCCACATGTTGACGCCGGAGTACAAAGGTTCGCCCTCCTGCGGGTGCAATTGTTTGCGGATGATCGAGTGCAGGCCGTCGCAGGCGATCAGCACATCGCCTTCCCGCTCGACGGGCGCGCGCGGTCGCAACGTCGACAAGCCTGGCGCGCACCTCTCCCGCGGATTGCTCGAAGCCGACGCACTTGCAACCTGCGTGAAGGCGATCCGGGCCCACGCGTTGCCGGAACGTTTCGAGCAGCAGTTGCTGCAGATCGCCGCGATGAATCGAGAATTGCGGCCAATCGTAGCCAGCGTAGCGGCCCGCTAGGCTCGCTATAGATGCGCTGACCGAAGCGATTGAAGAACACCGACTCGCGCGTGGTAACGGCGAGGTGGGCCAGTGAGTCTTCCAGGCCGAGTCCGCAGAGCACCCTGGATGCATGCGGAAGGACGTTGATCCCCACGCCTATCGGCCTGATCTCGGTTGCTGATTCGTACACATGCGATGGAATGCCGGCGTCGTGCAAAGTCAGCGCCAGGGTCAGACCGCCGATGCCGGCGCCCACGATAATCGCTTCCATGCCGAATGTTTTGTCCGCCTGGCGGGATGGTGCTGCTGCATAAGACTATCGCACGGGCGCGACGTTTTTGCACGCTGCGGCCGCGGCGCCATCGTTCGGTGACGCCCGTGCTCCGCGGTCGGGATTACCGCTGCATCAAGGATTGTTCTAAACTTGTGCAACAACGCCGGTGCCTCGACTTGCGGTCATGGAAAGCGCTTTGTTTCATGCGCCGGCGAAAGGAGAAAAGCGATGCTGAGCTTACGATTGCCGAATTCCACATGGTTTGCTCTCGCGATCGCGGGCGTGATGTTTCCCGCGCACGACTGCCTTGCGGCGGCGGGACAGCCCGTTTACTACGGCGTACCGCGCGGCGCGCATCCTCACGATGTTGCGGCGGCGCCGGTGCCGGGCGGCCCGGTGTATTACACGGCGCAGGCCACGGGCAAGGTCGGCGTGCTCGACCCCACCAGCGGCAAGACCGAGGAAATCCCGCTCGGTCCGCGCTCGGCGCCGCACGGTGTGATTGTCGGGCCCGACAGCGCCGCATGGATCACCGACGGCGGCCAGAACGCGATCGTGCGTTACGATCCGAAGACACGCCAGGTACGCGTGTGGCCCCTTCCCGAGGACACCGGCTACGCCAATCTCAATACCCTGACGTTCGACAAGCGGGGCCGCGTCTGGTTTACCGGGCAGAGCGGATACTACGGCCGTCTCGACCCGGCAAGCGGACGAGGTGAAGGTGTGGAAGGCGCCGCGCGGCGGCGGCCCATACGGCATCGCGACCACGCCGAAAGGCGAGGTCTTTTACGCATCGCTCGCCGGCAATCACATTGCGCAGATCAACACCGACACCGGCGAGGCGACCGTCATCGAGCCTCCGACCAAGGGCCAGGGCGCACGCCGCGTGTGGTCGGATTCGCGGGGCCGGATCTGGGTGAGCTACTGGAACACCGGTCAGGTCGGAATGTACGATCCCGCCACAGGTGCGTGGCGCGAATGGAAGCTGCCCGGCAACGCGCACACCTATTCGGTGTGGGTCGACGACAAGGACAAGGTCTGGCTCACCGACTGGAGCATCAACGCCATCGTCCGATTCGATCCGGTCACCGAGAAATTCGACAGCTTTCCCTCGAACCAGGACCGCGCCAACGTCCGCCAGATGCTGGGGCGATCGGGCGAAGCCTGGGGCGCCGAGTCCGGTTCCGATCGGCTGGTGATGGTACCTGCGCTGTGAGCAGCGAGCCAGGTCCCGCTCGCGAAGCGAGTGAGTGCGAGCGACCGCGAATCAGCGCGCCGCACCGACGCGCGACACGTCACGTACCTATGCCGCGCTAGGAGGTGCGCCGTGAGCAGCGGCCGCGAGACAGGCTCGGAAGCGACACGCGGCGAGCCTCGCGTTTTGCGCCGATTGCGCCAAAGCGCAAGGCGTTTTGCAGAAATTACAGCGACCGGCGCGTTTCTGACCTCGAGCGCGAGTGTCCGCGCACGAAATCTCCGAAGCATAGGCGTGACGCCGAAGAGCGCCGTAGGTCTTGAATTCCGTAGCATTTCCATGCTCGAGCGCCGCCGCAATAGGTGGCTATGGGACACTCACCGCCTATCTTTGTCAGACATTGGCCGACACGCGGGTCATGGCCCGCGAGTTGCTCCAGATGGCTCCGGAGGCGAGGAAAAGAACCGCGCGCGTGGTGTAGCCTATCGGCATCCGGCGTGCGCCAAGGTTTTACCCACAGATCTCATTCAAAGCTGAGTTGGAGGCGACATATGAAACCCATTGCGATTTCCAAAATAGTAGTCGGCGCGACGCTTGGCGCTGGCAGCGTCGGCGCGTGTTTGCGGGCGAGATCACCTTGTTCGAGGGGCCGGATTTTCAGGGGCGACGACTGACGGTTCGGGGCACCATGTCCAATCTGGATCGAACGGATTTCAACGATCGGGCCAACTCGATTGCCGTGCGGGAGGGCGTCTGGGAAGTCTGCACCGACGCGTATTTCAAGGGCCAGTGTGTAAGGCTGCAGCCGGGCGAGTATCGACACCTGCGAGGCTCGCTCGAGCGGTCGATTTCGTCGGCGCGTGAAGTAGCACCAGGCGGCCTACGCGCCGCCGGCACCGGTTTCCGGCGGGCCCGCAGCGCACGGCGGCGCTGCGCCGCGAGCCATCCTATACTCGGGTCATGGGATGAGCGGGCGCGCGTTCGAGATCGAGCGCGATGTCGTGCGCGATCTGCAGCGAGTCGGTTTCAACGATCGCGCGTCCTCGCTGACCGTATTGAACGGCTACTGGATCTTTTGCAGCGAGCGCCAATTTCGAAGGCGATTGCCGCACCTTCGGTCCGGGAGACTATCCGAATCTGTCGTCGGACCTCGACCGCAAGATTTCGTCAGGACGCAGGATCGCGGAGCGATATCCGTACGAAGGGACGGCCGAATTGGCAGCGCTAAGCAAGTGAGGCAAGCCCGATACGCGCGTCGCAACACGAAGTCGGGTGAGGTTTCGCGCGCCGTCCGCGAGGCGCGCCTATCGCTTGCCGTACACGAGCTCGTCCATCATCTCCGCGAATCGAGACCAGTCGAGCCGCTTGCTCCTTTGTTTCTTGCCGCCTTGCCAATACAGGGAGCCTCGGCCGATCTCCAGCTCGCCGATTTTTCCTTGTTGGCGTAGATCTCCAGGGTGAGAGAAGAGCGTGCCTTCGCCAGCTCGAAATTGGCGAGGTCGGCCTTGACTTCATGCTTGCGCACCACAGGGTGACTGCGTGTCTGTTTCTTGCGGACGGCCATGTGCTTGTCCTCGAGCCCGGGTCAGCGGCCGGAAACGCCTTCCGCAGTCACTTTATCGCGCATCGCGATCGGGAGCACGCGAAGCATTCTCTCGTGCCGTCCGCGGCGCAAACAGGGCCTCCATTTCGCGACGCGTCCGATACGCAGGCAGGCCCTCGTCGATGGCCACGTCGTTCCACACTAACGGCTCGCCTTGTCGCACCGCGCGCACCAGCTTGACGTCGTGGGCGAGGCCCAGCGGCAGGCCGCCAAGCGCGAGCGACGTGGCAGCGGGCAGGAGCTTGCCCCAGACGGTGTATCCCCCTTCGCCGTCGAGCGACTCGCCGGCCGCGAGGTCGCGTTTCGCGGTGGCCACGACGTCGGCGTTGAAGCAGGTCGCCGCACCGGTCGCTTCGCCGCGCAGTCCGACCGATGCCACCGAGATGCCGACCTCGAGCCCGATCAGGTGCCAGCGCTTGTAGAGGCACGCGTAGCGGCCGCTCGCGTCGGTGCGCACCATGTATTCCTTGAAGCAGTTGCGGATGTATTCGGTGTCGCCTTCGAACACGACGAAGACGCCGAAGCGGATGTCGTAGCCGATGGGACGGCCATCGCGCTCCAGCGATGAGATCACCTCGACCTGGCCCTTGTGATGGAGCACGCCGCCCTCGGCGCGCGGCCGGCAGATCGACGGAATATCGTCGATCGAGGCAGGCGGGTAGGTCAGTCCATCCGGAGGCGCAGCGCAGGCCGGTCGCGTTGCACACGGCGGTGCACTCGATCGACGGCTTCGATCCGTCGAGAAACGAATTGAACATCTTCGGGTTGAGGCCGCCGGTCCGCGCCTGCTCGGGCGTCAGGCCGTAATGGCCCCACACGGTCTCCGGCGTCGACTGGGCGAAATGCGGCAGCCACTTGTGGCCGCGGCCGGCGGCGACGACGCCGAAGCCCGCGGCGCGCGCCCAATCGACGAGGTCGCAGATCAGCGCCGGCTGGTCGCCGAAAGCGAGGCTGTAAACGACGCCGGCCTCGGCGGCCTTGCGCGCCAGCAGCGGGCCGCAGAACGCGTCGGCTTCGACGGTGACGTTGACGACGTGCTTGCGCTGACGAAACGCGTCCAGGCAATGTTCCACCGCGGCGATCGGGTTGCCGGTGCATTCGACGACGATGTCGATCGCGGGATGCGCGAACGAGCGCCCGCCAGTCGTCGCCGACATGCGTCGTGCCCGTGGCGCAGTGCATCGTCGAGCGAGCGCGCAGCGAAGCGCTCCGGCGCCCAGCCGACGCGCTCGAAGATTGACGATCGCGCTGGACGGTGACAGGTCGGCGATCGCCGCCAGATGAACGCCCGGCGTCTTCGGCACCTGCGCGAGGTACATGGCGCCGAACTTGCCGGCGCCGATCAATCCGACGCGCAGCGGCCTGCCCTGCGGCGGCGCGCTTCTGCAGTCTCGGCGTAGAGGCTCATGCGCTCACGCTAGATTCACGCGGCGAGGCTCGGCTGCAGCGCGGACTGCTGGCGTCCCGTCTTTCCACGGCAGCGCGACCGTCGTACTCGCTGCAGCAGGCAATCGTCCGGCAGGCACTCGATCGGCGTGAAATCGCGGTGGGCGATGTATTCGGGACGCTTGAATCGGCGGATGTGGTTGGACACCGCGCACAGGCTCAGGTAGACGCTGACGCGATTCCACGGCGACAGGTTCGAGGTCGACGCGTGCACGAGGCACGAGTGGAACAGGATCATCGAGCCCGGCGGGCCCTTGGGCGCGACGATGCCGCCGCGGGCGACCAGCTCGCGCGATGGTGTCGTGGTTGATCGTCCACAGCGGATAGCTGGTGGTCGACGTGTCGTGCGCGGCGTCGAGCACGCCGAGCTTGTGGCTGCCGGGAATGAACATCAGCGGGCCGTTGAACTCGTTGACCTCGTCGAGAAAGATCGCGACGTTCATCGCCCGCGGCTCGGGCATCGTCGTCGTCGTTCTTCCAGGTGCCGAAATCCTGATGCCACTGCCAGACGTCGCCGTCGAACGCCATCTTGCCGTTGATCTTGAACTGATGCATGTACACCGGCTCGCCGAACATCTGCATCACCGGCTCGACCATGCGCGGATGGCGCGCGAGTCGCGCGAACGGCGCGCTGTACATGTGCGCGGCGAAATTGGTGCGCACCGCGTCGCTGCCCTTTTCGCGCACGTTCTCCTGCCGGTGCTGCGGCGTAGAGCCGCGGCACTTCGTCGAGCAGGACCGCGATTTCGTCCGGCTGAACAGGCTGGGAAAAACAGGTAGCCGTCGCGGTCGAATCGCGACCGCTGCTCGAGTCGAGTTTCATGGCGACCTCCTTGTCTGTTCCGGTCTCGATTCTATCCGCTATGATCCGCTGCTGCACCGGAATCGCTTACGGCCAGCCGAAAACAAGACACAAACGGAAGGGGAACACATGACTGGACTGCGGGAGCGATTCGGCAGGCCGCTGCGCCTGGGGCTGATCGGCGGCGGTCCCGACGTCGTGGATCGGCCGCATGCATCGCGGCGCGGCCGAGATGGACGGATGGTGGCGACGCGGTCGCCGGCGTCTTCTCCAGCGACGCCGCGCGCTCGCGCGCGGCGCGGCGCGGCGCTGGGCTTCGATCCCGGCGCGCAGCTACGGCGACGTCGACGAGATGCTGCGCCAGGAAGCGCTGCGTCCGGACGGCATCGACGCGGTGGCGATCATGACGCCCAACGATACGCACTATCGCGTTCGCCGTCGCGGCGCTCGACGCCGGCCTCGATGTCGTCGGCGACAAGCCGGTGACGCACGATTTCGAGGAGGCCTGCGATCTCGTCGCACGCACCCGGCGCAGCGGACGGATATTCGCCATCGCGCACGGCTACTCGGCGTATCCGATGACGCGCTACGCCCGCACGGCTGGTCGCGCGACGGCGTCGCTCGGCCCGGTCCGGCTGGTGCAGGTCGAGTACATCCAGAGCGGCATGGCGACGCGCGTCGAGGACGGGCCGCAGAACAATCGCTTCGCTGGATGCTCGATCCGCAGCGCAGCGGACTCGCGCTGGTGATGAGCGCGATCGGCTGCCACGCGCAGCATCTCGCGAGCTTCGCTGCCGGGCTCAACGCGTGCGCGCGTCGTGCGCCGACGTCGGCGCGCTCGCTTCCGGGGCGCAAGGTGGTCGATTACGTTTCGGCGCTGCTCGAATTCGACGGCGGCGCGCGCGGCACGTTCACCGTGACGCAGGCAGCCGCCGGCGGCGAGAACGACATCCGGCTGCGCATCTACGGCGACAAGGGCATGCTCGACTGGTGGCATCGCGAGCGCGAGCTACCTGCGGCTCGCGCTGCAGGGCGAAGCCGGTGCGCATCATCGGCCGCGGCGACACCGTTTCTGCCGCCGGAGATCATCGCCGCGCGGACGCACGCCGCGCGGGCATCCCGAGGGCCTGCGCGAGGCGTTCGCCAACATCTACGCCGAGGTGGCGCAGGAGCGCATGGCGCGCATCTCGGCGAGTCCGTCCCGGAGCTGCCCTATCCCCGCATCGAGGACGGCGCGCATACCGATGGCGTTCATCGAGGCCTGCATCGCGTCGCAGGCATCGCGTGGATGGGTCGATGTGGCAAGAGCTGCCGGCGCAGTGATCTTCGGCGTGCACACCGTTCGGGCCGAGGCTCCACCGTCCATCGGGCGTGAGTCCTCGCGGTATTCTTCCCCGACTTTCGCGCGCGCAGCCTTGATCCGGCCGCGCCGCACCTTGGAGTCGACGCGGCGGCGTTGCGAGCTCCGGGTCGGACGCGTCGGTTTGCGAACGCGAGGCAGCGTCCGCGGCCTTATCCACCAGCGCCTGCAGCCGCGCAAGGCGTCGTCGCGGTTCTGGTCGAGGCTTCGGTGGCGCTGGGCCTTGATGACGACCACGCCCTGCGCCGTGATGCGCCTATCGTCGCTGGCGAGCAGCCGCGTCTTGATGGCCTCGGGCAGCGTCGACGCGGGTATGTCGAAGCGCAGCTGCGCGGCACTCGACACCTTGTTGACGTTCTGGCCGCCGGCGCCCTGCGCACGGATCGCGGTCCACTCGATTTCGTTGGCGGCGATCGCGATCATGCGCTCGGGAACAACTGCCGCCATCCGTCGATGCCGAGCCGGCGTAGCGTTTCGATGTTGCGCTCGAAGATGGCGGCGGCGTCGGGAATCGCCGCGCACGGCGCGCTCGACGCTGGCTTCGCGAAGCAGATGCAGCATCGGATACGGGCGATCGATTGGTGTAGTTGCCGATGTCGTCGGGCGTCGTGCCTTCGAACTGGTAGCGCGGATGAAAGCTCGCGACCTGAATCTCGCCGCGTAGGCCCAGCGCATCGATCTTGCCGTCGGCGCGCATCGAGAAAGGCGTTGTAGTCCGCGAAGTCGGTCAGCACCCGGGGATGGATCAGCAGCGTCGTCTCGCACGTGTCCTCAGGCGTCGAATGCGAGCATCGACAGCTCTTGCGCCAGATCCTCGAGCAGCGCATCTTCGTCGCCGGCGGCGCTGACGCGGTAGCGAATGCGATTCGCCACGTACGACCGCCTTGGCGAACGGGACAGAGGTCGAGGTCCGATGACCGCCCTTTCAATCCACTCGTCGCGTGTCGGCCACAACCGCTCGCGAGCTCCGACGGCGGCAATTCGCGCGTTCACGACGAGCCAATCCGCCGCGTCGTCGGCTGACGGTCCGGCCTTGCGCCAGACGGTGGCGAGCCAGGGCTGCTGCTCGCGCGGCAATCCCGTCGGGGCGGTAGTAATGCTCGAGCTCGACAAATCCCGCGCTCGACACGTAGCGGCGCCAGGTCTCGAGTTCGATGGTACGCACCGTAGCGCCCGCGGTTCCATCCTTCCTCGTCGTTGCCGTGCGGGTTCGAGCTGAACAGCACGCCGCGCGGCTTCAGCGTCGCGCGCAGCTCGCCCAGCACGCGCGGCAACTCCTGCGACGGGACGTGAAACAAGCGCCGCGTTTGCGAACACGCCGTCGAACATGGCCTGCGGGCAGATCGAGCTTCAGAAAATCCTGCTGCCACACCTCGCAGCCGGAATAGTCGCGCGCCATCGCCGCAAAGCGCTCGACGCCCTCGAGGCCGATCGCGGTATGGCCGAGCTCGGTCAAGCGTCTTGAGATCGCGCCCGGGACCGCAGCCGCAGATCGAGTATCGTGAACGGCGGCTCGCCATCGATGTAGCGCAGCAGGGCCTGGATATTCTGGCTGACGTCGTGATCGCGCGTGCCTTCCCAGAATGCGTCGGCGCGTTCGCCGTAGCTGGTCGAGCGTACGGGTGACGATCGCCGCCACCGCGTCGGGCTGCAGCTTGACCTCCACGGATCGAGGTCGCCTTTTGTCTCGGCGCGGACGTGACCACGTCGGTGGCATCGTCGATATAGCTCAACGCCTGATTGAGCATCGAGAGCGCGTTGGCGGTGTGGCCGGCAGCGAGCTCGTCCCTCACGTCGACGATGATCTGGCGCAGCTTCTGCTCGTAGGCTTCCGCGCTTTCGAGCTCCTTGACGAGCCTGGCGACCTCGGCTTGCGACTCGGCGTCTTCAGTGGGCATGAGCGACTCCTGTGCGACGCTTGCGTAGGTGGTCAGATTCAGCGTCGCCAGAGTGCGTGACGCCGGATTCTGAACTATCGTCATTCCGCGAAAGCGGAATCAATGTCTTGCCTGTCACCCATTTCGGTAATCTTCAGTGATCGAAGTGCGACTTGCGTTGACGCACTGTCAAGACGTGGGTCGCGCCGCCGGGCCGACGTAGACCGGGCTCGGACGCGAGAACCAGGCATGCAGCAGGTCATAGACCATGAGGTAGTTCTTTGCTGAAAGCTCGCGTGCGAAATGCCCGGCATGACCGTGAACTGCTTGTCTGCGCTGGGCAGCCGCTTGAAAAACTCGATCAGGTCGTCGAACGCGGCGATGCCGTCGAATTGCCCGCGCAGGACGAGCGTCGGCGCGCTGATCAGTGCCGGGTCGACGACGGGGAGCCTGGAGCACATGTCGATGTAGGTCCCGTTGGGCATCGAGTCGTCGAGCGCGAGTATGGCGTCGGCGAAGGCGTCGACCACGCGCTTCTCCGCAGTCTCCGGATGATCGCGCTCGAAAATCGAGTAGACGAAGGCGCGGTCGATGGGGCGGCGCTTCGCGTGCAGGAACTGCGGAAGCTTCTTGCGCCGCTGCTCGAGCGTCGGCGCTGCCGTTCGCCCGTCCAGACGAACGCGTCGAGCGCGAGCCGCGAGACGCGCTCCGGGGTGCTGCTGCGCGAACAGCGCGGCGCGCAGCGCACCCGAGCGAGATGCCGTAGATCAGCAAGTCTGCGCTCGCCGCGCCTGCGACGAGATGTAGTCGGTCGCCGGCGGCCAGGTCGTCGGCGCCGTTGGCGATGTCGCAGGTGATGTCGCGCGACTTGTCGGAGCGGCCATAACCTTCCATGTCCACGCTCCAGCAGACGAAGCCGCGCCGGGCGAACCAGTCCATGACCGACGAGTCGGGCCGTCCCGGCACGTGCAGGTCGAACGTCGGCTGCGACGCCATCGACGAGCCGTGCACGAACAGAACCGCAGGCTTGCCACCGGGCGAGCCGACGAATTTTCCCACAGAAAGAGGCGCACGCCGTCCTTGTGCGTCCAATGTTCGACACCGGTCACCGGCGTTTCGCCAGGAACGACGTCTGGCGCCGGGAATCGTTCCTTCTCGCTTGCTTGCGCGCTCGAGGGAGCCGCTCACTTCGCTCATTTGGGTCGGTGTCATGGTCGAATTTTAGCTTGTCTTCGCAGCCGCGGTTTCCGCGCACCACCGTGCCGTCACGGCCCCAATAAAATTGAGAACATCCTTCCGGTGCCCGCGTCGGCTGCTCCGGCCGCGGTCGATCCGCTCACGGCATAGAATCGCCCGTTTAGCGCCGCCCCAGGAACCCCGTGCACGGGAATGGGCAGGTCCGGCCCGAACTGCCAGCTGATCGCACCCGCCGTGTATATCTCAACGCTCGGCTCCAGCCGGATGGGTGGGCCCGAGCACCTCGCCGCTGCCGATGACAATCTGGTCGCCCACCACGGCGGCAGCGAGACCGCGGCCGCGCGCAATGGACGGGCCATTGCGCCAGCGTTCGGTGACAGGATCGTAGATCGCCACGGTGGTTGTTTCCGGGCTGCGACCCGCGATCATCCAGATTTCGCCCAGGAATGCGACCACCTGCGAATGATCGCGTGGACGTGGCGGCAGCGCGCGACTGATGATGCGCGCAACGCGCTGGTTGGGATCGTATTCCTGCAACGTGCCGGTGAGGTTGCCAACGTATGCCCGGCCGTTCAGGATCGCGGCATGGCTGCCGAAACTCTGCGACAGCTCCGGCCGGGGATCCCAGCGATTCGCCGCGATATCGTAGCGAAATGCAGCCGTCGCAAAATCACCGTCTTGCGGCGGCGCCGCCGAAAAGTAAACGCCGCCGTCTATCGCAAACGCCGCAAGATGATCGCGGCCCGCGCGGCATGGCGAGGCAGAATCGCTCCAGCTGTTGGTGACGGGATCATATCGCTTGAACCCGTGGGGATCGCCGAATCCGCCCATGATGTAGAGCTTGCCATCCAGCACGGTGGCCGCGATGTTCCGACTGCGGAGGCCCCGGGATGGCGGCTGCCTCGACCCAACTGCCTTGTGTGCGCGGCGCTGGCATGCCGTCGAGGCGAGCCGCGCCGGCCAGCGCCGCCAGACGCGTCCCCGCGCGCGTGCCGCTGCCGTAGCCGGGCAGGATCGACTAGCGTAGCTCACATCCACGCTGTCGCAGTTGGTGAAATTGAGACGACAGCTGCCCCACGGGATCCCCTGTACCTGCGCAGGATCGAAGGCGCTGCCGAGGTGCGGTTGCCGCGCGTGATCAGGTCGTAGGGAATCTCGAGACGGTTGCCGTCGCGCGTGCCAGCGCCGATCGTCCACGCCTGCCGGCCCTGCGGGTCATAGGTGAACCAGTAAACGAGGCTGCGTCCGTCCGGCAATTCTTCGATCATCCATCCCTCGCCGGAGCGGGAGGGCACATACCACGCGCCGCTCTTTGCGCGCAGCCCCTCGAGGGCGCGTGCGCCGGTGATGGTCAGCGCGCGGGTGCCGTTGCACTGCGAGCTGGTCGAGCGAGGTCAGGCGTGTCATCGTCCGCTCGCCACTGCCGAACGCAGGGGACCGGCATAACGCAGAGGTCAGCATGTTGCAGTCGCGAAACTCAGAGCTCCATCGTTCCCCAGATGACGCTGCTGATGCTGTCGGGATTGAACGCATCGCCGAAAACGCCGCCTTGCGGTTGATACAGGCGGCATTGAAACGCAGCTTGCTGCCGTCGACGCCGCCCAACTCGGTGATCAGCCGGGCTTGCTCGGCTGCTTCGCCGGCCGGCGGATAGGTAAACCAGATGACCAGAGCCTTGCCATGTCGGGAGGAACTGGACGATGAGTCCCTCGCCGCTGCGGGCGGGGTCGTACCACGAGCCGCTGACGGCCGGCCCCGGGCCAATAGGGCCCGCTGACGGCCACCTGCGCGGACGCAAGCGTGGAAGCCAGCAGGCTGACTGCAGGCGATGCAACATGCAGAGGAAATGACGAGATCATCTCAATATGCTGCGCGGCTAACCGAAGTTGGCGGATTCGGCTTCGTGGTTTGCGAGATTTGCGTGCGCAGTGTAACCTCGATGGCTTCGACTGCGCGAGGCGTAGTAATCACGCCGGAGGACATTCCCGCACCAAGCGTCGGCCAAGCGGACAGTGGGGAGCGCGCAGCCCGTTCAATCGAATCGCGTGATCACTCAATGACCCGCGGCGCCTGACCCTGAGCAGACGGTCGAGCTTCTGACGAACGCAGACGTTCAGCGAAGGGTTAACCTACGTCCGCGCGCAGAGTGACGCGAGAGCCGAGGCAACAAATCGGCGAAAGATCCATCACCTGGATCGCCTGCGCGTCCGTCCCGCGCCCAGCAAACCGGCTGCAGGAATCGCGGTAGATGTTCGAGCCTCTCGTGCGGTCTTTCTGAGGTTGATCACCACCTCGAACTTCGCCATGGCTGCTCTACCGCCAGATTCAGCTCGGGCTTCGAGTTCGCTTCTTTTTTGAAAGACCTTGTCCACGCAAACCCGCTGCGCGTGATACTGTTGAGGGTAGTCGATCAGCGCTAGGTCAATCAGTCCTCCCAAGCGTCGACGAACTCCCGGCATGGATATAAATCCGTCGTGCAGTTTCGACATGCTTCGGCCGCAAGCTCCACAATAAGCGTTTTACACGTGCGGCTGCAAGAGGTGATTTATGCCCGATTACGACGATGCTGCGCCGACCTCCTTGCTTGAGTTAGCTGGCTGCGGCATTCGAAGGAGGGCGCCAGGACGATCTTCTGGATTGGTGTCGCACTGATAGCTGTAACTGGGACCCTCCCAGCGAAGCGGCCCATTTCCACTCCCGATCTGTTTCCAGGAATCGCAGGAACCAGGTGTTACTCAGGGTCGTCCAGGCCACCGATTCGCTTAACCCCCGGAACCCGTCTCCTCTGAGCAGCTCGGACGCGTTTCGGGGCGTACAGACGTCGCAGGAGAGCAGCACTGCTGCGGGTGACATTCCCGCCGGGGCATGCGACCGCACCAGGATTTCACGAGTCCGCTTTCCACCGGAGAGCCGACCTCAATCATGACGATGGGAATTACCTCCTGTGGCGCTTTAGCGCCTGCGGGGGGCGGGCGTTCCTCTAGGCTTTGATCGCGTCAACCTCCGCGCGAACCAGCTCATTCGGCCAGTTCAGCCAGCCGCTCAAAGGCGACCGCCGGCGGATCGATCTTCAATGACCAGGTTCTTCCCTTCGACGTCAGCCCGGATTCATGCGGCCCTTTGCGTGAATGCGAAAGCCAGAGGTTGACCGCATTCATCGACGTGGGATGCATCGAGTCACGACCGACGCGCCAGACGTCTGAGCTTGTCGCTGAGACCATAGAGTTCCGGGCATGAGCGGCGCCATTGCTACGCGCTTTGCGCCAAGCGCAGTGACCGAGTTCCCGGCGTTTGTTCAATACTCACTCTCGTTAGTCTGGCGATCTGCGGAATGAGACGCGCCACTTCGATCGGGGTAATGTCAAATCTCGGCTTTGGGAGCGTGTGTGTCCCTCAGCCCCCGAAGGATTCGCGCGGCAGCGGTACGTCAGGCGCATAGCGGCGTGAACGACAGGCTGGTCGGCAGCGAGGGCTTCCACGATGGCAGGTGACCGGCCGTTTCCAGCCCGTCAGAGGAATCGAGCCTATTCGCCGGGTGTCAAACCAAGTCTCGAGGCCAGGGCAAAGCTTGAGGTCGACCTTCAACATCTAGAATTCCGGCGTCGCACGATTTTCGCCCAGCGATCCTTTTTCCATACGGAAGAACGCGCCGAATTCAGCCGGCGATGAGCCGACCACCTCGATGCTGGCGTTGGCCATGTAGCGCTTCACTTCGTCGGTCGCGAGCACCGCGAAGAATCTCGCGCTGGAGTTTGTCGATGACGGTCACCGGTGTCGCTTTGGGCGCCAGCAGTCCCATCAGACGTAAGCTTCGTAGCCCGGCACGCCCGACTCGGCAACGGTCGGCACGTCCGGCAGCTGCGGTGCACGTCGCGCACCGGTGACCGCCAGCGCGCGGAGCTTGCCGCTTCGAATATGCCCGAGCATGCCGGCCATGCCCGGCATCGACATCTGCACCTGTCCTCCGATCAGATCGGTCGTTGCCTGACCGCTGCCGCGATACGGAATGTGGTTCATTTTCATGCCGGTCATCGACGCCAGCAGCGCCGCGAAAAGGTGTTGCCCGCTGCCGTTGCCCGACGACGCGTAATCGACCTGGCCCGGGCGTGCCTTCACGTAGGCGATGAAATCCTGCAAGGTCGTTGCCGGAACGGAAGGGTTGACGACCAGCACGCCGGGCTCGCGGCCGATCAGCGAAACCGGAGCGAAGTCTTCGACCGGATCGAACGAGAGCTGCGGATACAAGGTCGCGCTGATCGCGTTGGTCTGCGAGGCCAGCAGCAAGGTATAGCCGTCGGGTGCGGCCTTGGCGACGATCTCGCTGCCGATGGTCGCGCCCGCGCCGGGCTTGTTCTCGACGATCACACCCTGACCGAGTCGCTTGGAGAGTTCCTGGGCGATGATGCGCATCGGCCCGTCGACCGCGCCTCCGGGCGAGAATGGGACGATGACGCGTATGGGGCGGTTCGGGTAGCTCTGCGCGTGCGCAGGGGAGGCGGCGACGGCGAGCAGCGGCAAGCGCGAGGAAAAGCGCGGGCCCGCGCCAGCGTCCGAGCGTGCGGGAACGAGAAATCGAAGCCTCATGCGGCTGCGCACCTCCGCATTATCCACGATCGGCCGTGAAGCTGTTTCCGGCAGATCGCCGACACGACATCCGGCCTTTCGATCTGTCCGCAGAGGTATAATTGGTGATGCGACTTCCGCCGCCTGCCCTTGCCGGCCGGCGGCTTTGTTTTTGCGCACCGCCGTGCCTTGCGCCGCAGGCACGCGAGCGCTTGCTCTCATCCCATGAATGCAACCACTTTCCCGGCAGATCTCGTTCGCGATGTCGCGCGGCGGCGGACGTTCGCGATCATTTCCCACCCGGATGCGGGCAAGACGACGCTGACCGAAAAATTGCTGCTCTTCGGCGGAGCGATCCAGATGGCCGGCACCGTCAAGGCGCGCAAGAGCTCGCGTCACGCGACGTCGGACTGGATGGAGATCGAGAAGCAGCGCGGCATCTCGGTCACCAGCTCGGTCATGCAATTCGAGTATGCCGGCCACACCATCAATCTGCTCGACACGCCGGGCCACGAGGATTTTTCCGAGGACACCTACCGCGTGCTGACCGCGGTCGACGCGGCGGTGATGGTGATCGACGCCGCCAAAGGGCGTCGAAGCGCAGACGATCAAGCTGCTGGAAGTGTGCCGGCTGCGCGCGACGCCGATCATCACCTTCGTGAACAAGCTCGATCGCGAGGTTCGAGCGCCGATGGCGCTGCTCGAGGAAATCGAGTCGGTGCTCAAGATCGACTGCGCGCCGATCACCTGGCCGGTCGGCATGGGCAAGCGCTTCCGGGCGTGTTCGACCTGCGGCGGGATCGCCTGCTCCGATTCACGCCGGGCGAGGAACGGGTGCGCGATGACGGCGAGCTGATCGAGGGCTTGGGCAATCCGCGGCTCGACGAGCTGTTTCCCGACGAGACGCTGTCCTTGCGTCACGACGTGGAGCTGCTCCGCAACGCGAGCTCGCCGTTCGACCTGGATTCGTTCCTCGCGGGACAGCAGATCGCCGGTTTTCTTCGGCTCGGCCATCAACAACTTCGGCGTGCAGGAGATACTGCAGGCGCTGGTGGAGTGGGCGCCGCCGCCGCAGCCGCGCGACGGCAGCAGCAGGGTGGTTGCGCCGACGGAAAAGCGTTCAGCGGATTCGTCTTCAAGATCCAGGCCAACATGGATCCGCGCCATCGCGACCGCATCGCGTTTTTCCGCGTTTGCTCGGGCCGCTATCAGCCGGCGATGAAGGTTCGCCACCAGCGCATCGGACCGCGAAGATGAAGCTCGGCAACGTGCTCGACGTTCATGGCCAACGAGCGCGTTGCCAGCGACGATGCCGTCGCCGGCGACATCATCGGCATTCACAATCACGGTCAGCTGCACGATCGGCGACACGCTGACCGAAGGCGAAGCGCTCGGCGTTACAGGGCATTCCCTACTTCGCGCCGGAGCTGTTCCGCGTCACGCGGCCGCGCGACCCGTTCAAGGCCAAGCAGCTTGCAGAAGGGCCTGCAGGAGCTCGGGCGAGGAAGGAGCGATTCAGGTCTTCGAGCGCGCGATGGAACAACACGCTGCTGCTCGGCGCGGTCGGGAGCTGCAGTTCGACGTGGTCGCCGGACCGTTTCGGCTCGCGAATACAAGGTCGACGCGCTCTACGATCCAGCCAAGCATCGCCACCGCCGCGCTGGCTCACCTTTCCCGATGCCGCGACGCATCGCAACTTCGAGAACGAAACAGCGGCGTCGATGGCGACCGACGTCGACGGCAACCCGGTGTTCTGGCGGCGAACAAATACATCCTGCAGGTGACGATGGAGCGCGTGGACCAGCGTCGGCTTTCACACCACCCGCGAGCACGGGCAACGCCTCTTGCAGGGATAAGCAGCGTTTACCGCGGTGCGCTAGTGGCTCAGGCACGCGCGTCTTAGCGCGTCCGGGAACGATCACAGGTTCCAGGCGGCGCGCCTGAGCGCGAGCGTCACGCGCGCGCGCATGCAGCGCAGAGCCTTCCTCACGACCACCGGATGGTAAAACAGGCATCTCCAGCATCTGGTCGATGGTGAGATTCATCTGCTGTGGCCCATGCGCCAGCGAGATGGCCGATGTGCTCCGGCATCCGGGCCGATCATCTCCGCGCCGAGAAACAGGCCGGTGGTGCTGTCGGCGTACACCTGCAGCATGCCTCTGGTTGCGCAGCATGACGCGGGCACGGCCCTGGTTTTCGAACGATACCTCGCCGATGACGGCGGCGCTGCCGGCCGCGCCGACGCTGCAGATCCGCCGCCGACGATGGCGATCTGCGGATCGGTGAAGACAACGCTCAGCAATGCACGCCGCAAGCCGCATCGATGTCGGGAAACCGCGCCGCGTTGTCGCCGGCGATGCGCCCTTCATCCGAGCGCTTCGTGGCAGCACGGGCGTATCGTCGCTCAGCGTCTCCGGCGACAAAGATGGACGAACCGCCGCATTGCAGGGTGGTGCGGTCGTAGATCGGCACGCCGCGGGCGTCGAGCGCCAGCGTGGTATTCTCAAGCCCGAGCTTTGCCGACGTTGGGCGCCCGGCCGGTGCGCCGCGACCAGGTACGCAAATCGCTCGGTCTGCGGTGCTGCCGTCCAGTGCCCGATAGGTGACGACCGACCTCGTCGCCGTCGCGGGCGACCTCGGCATGGGCATTGGTATCGAGGTAGAACTCCTGGGTGAGCACCTTGCGCGCGCAGTCGATGAGCGCGGGATGCGACAGGGGCCGACGCCGCCGCTCTGCCGGAACACCTTCACGCGCACGCCCAGACGATGCAGCGCACTGGCCGAGCTCGAGGCCGACCACTCCGGGCCCGAAAACGGCGACGCTTTCCGGGAGCTCGTGGCCACTCGAAGACGTCCTCGTTGGTCGCAGGCCGGTCGCCGAGGGCGCGCCAGGCAGAGCGGGAAGACCGGCGAGGAGCCGGTGGCGATGACGATGCCGGCCGCCTTCGCCAGCAAGCGATCGTCGACCCGCAGCGTCGGTCATCGACAAAGGTGGCACTGAGCCAGCGAGCTTGTCGGCGTCGGGGAGGGCGCCGACGTCGTCGGTCACGAATGCGACGAACCGATCGCGCTCGAGTCTGACCGCGTTCCATCACCGCCCGGCGATCGATCTTGACCGCAACCGGCTGCATCCCGAACGCCGGCAAACCGTGCGACGGCGTGCGCGGCTTCGGCAGGGGCGATCAGCAGCTTGCTCAGCATGCATCCCACTCGCGCGCAGGTCGTGCCGTAGTTCGCCGCCTTCGATCAGCGCAGCGCGCTTGCCCGCGGCCTTGGCGGCGCTGATACGCGGCCAGGCCGGCGGTGCCCGCGCCGATGACGGCTACGTCGGTCTCGATGCTCGATTGCGTCGTTGCCATTGCTTGCGCCTTTTCACGTTCGGCTCATCGACATCGAGAAGACCGTTGGTCTGTGCGTCGCGCCGTCGCGTGCTTACTTGACCTCAGGCGGCCTTCTTCAGGAACGCCGTCAGATCTTCAACTCCGCCGATCAGGCGCCCGTTGATGAAACCTGCGGGTACCGTCGCCGCGCGACGCTATCGCCCCCAGAGCCTTGGTGCGTATGGTATGCGGCAGAGCACTTCGGCAAAATCGATACCCCGCGTCGGCGAGCAGGCGCTTCGGCCTTGGCGCAGAACGAGCAGCCGTCGCGGGTAAGAATGGCGACCTGATCGGGCTTGTCTCAGCGTTCGGATTCAGATACGCGAGCATGGTGTCGGCATCGGATACGCTTGAATGGGTCGCCCGGCTCATCCGGCCTCGATGAACATTTTTCGATCCACCTTGTCGCGAACGAGCATCGAGTAGCGCCAGGAGCGCTTGCCGAAGTTCAAATCGGATCTTGTCGACCAGCAGGCCCATCTGCTCGGTAAATTTTCCGTTGCCGTCGGGCAGCAGAAATACGTTTTGGGCTTCCTGATCGCGTCCCCATTCCTCCATCACGAACGGGTCGTTGACCGAGATGCAGACGATCGCGCGTCGATGCCCTGCGCCTTGAACGCCGGCGCGAGCTCGTTGAATCGCGGCAAGTGCGTCGACGAACAGGTCGGCGTGAATGCGCCGGGGCAGTGAAAACGACCACGACATTCTTGTGCGCGAATAGATCGTCGCTGGTCACGGTTGCCCATTCGCCTTTACGGCGGATGCGAAAGCTGACTTCAGGGACGCGCTGTCCTTCACGATGGGCTAGATTACGTTCCGACACGATGAGCTCCTGGTTGGGTTCGACAGGCGATGTACGCTATGATCGGGGCAACGGACGCGATAGTTCAAGTGTATTTATTCCTATCGCCATCAATAGTCTTACGCTATGTCGCGGTGGAATGCGGACGACGTTACCGGTTGCGGCGACGTAGACTTAGGCGTTCGCGCATGCCTAGGGAATGCGCAGCGTCGCCGGCGAGGGATTGTGGTCCGACGAGGTGACCGGAACAGCGCTGGACGTCGACCGTCTCAGCCCGCGAATGAAAATATGGTCGAGGTGACGGCCGAAGAAGACCGCTCGCTGGTCGACGCGCAAGTTGAGTTCGGTCAGCCCCAGGCGTGCCGCGATTTCGCTCAAGACCCTGTCGCGCGCATCGTTCAGGTGTTGAAATCGCCGGCGAAAATCATCGGGCCGCGGTGCGCCGGCGAGCGCGTCGGCCAGCGCCTCGAGCTGGCTGCGATACACGTCGAGAGAAAGCTCGAAGGTGATGGAATGAACGTTGACGATCGCGAGCGTTTCCCGCGTGCCGGCGCGCGCTGCCGGCCGCCGTGTCGACGATAGGCAGCCAGCTGATCACCGCCGATTTGGGGATGCGAATGAGCGGCTCGACCACGCGTTGCGTGCGACTGGCGATCGGCGCGATGCGGGTCGCGGTCAACACGCCGATGTCGTCGGCGTCGAGCAGGAAGGAGACTCGCCATCAACCAGCGCAGACCCGTATCGTTCAGGATCTTGCGCAGCGGCGGCTGCAATACGGCTTCCTGCAACAGCACCACGTCGTTCGCGGCGGCGAACGCCGACAGATCGCGCTCCCAGCCGAGTCGCCCTGCTTGTGTATGTTCCACAGCAGGACTTTGAACGGGCGCCGATCCAGCGCCTCCGCCACCTGACCATTGCCAGCCGCCTGCAAGATGCGGTCGACGGCGTCGCACCGGAGCGTCGTGACCCGAGCGGTGCCGCCCGGACCGGAGACGACGGCGCGCGGCTCGACCGTCAAGGTGACGCAAGCGCAGAGATAGCGGGATCGAGATCGAGCTTGCGAGCCATTTCATGACCGCGCAAGTGGCCGGACGGACGAGCTAGTGGCGGACCACGCCCGCGCGCCGGTCCGCCATCGCCGCCGCACCCGTCAGCGTCCGCGCTCCCGCGGCGCAGTTCGCGTTTCGGTGGTCAGCCCCTTCTGCGGAGTAGTGGCCGGCTCGCGGCCGATCCGTTCATATTCGGCGATGACCTGCGCGCCGAGCAGCAGGAGTATGGCGCCGATCTCCACCGAAAGCAGCGCCAGGATCGCCGTCGTCAGCGAGCCGTAGACCTCGCGTACCTGCGACATGGTGCCGTAGTACCACCCCAGCAAATGTCGGGTGGCCTCCCACAACAGTCCTGCGGTGACTCCTCCGATCAGCGCGTGGCGCAGCGACAGCCGCCCCACCGGCATGACCAGATAGATCGCGGTCAAGATCAGGATCTCGCCGGCAACGCCGACGCAGATACAGCAGGTAGTCCGACACATCGCTCAGCGAATGCGGAACGCCGAAGACCGTGATGTGGTGCGTCGCCAGCGTGCCCAGCTTTGCCGGCGACGATGGTCACCGCCAGCAGCCCCAATCCCAGAAAAAGATGAAGATGTAGGGCAGCAGCGCGGATACGACAAAGCGCCGGCGCCGGACCGGCTACGCGATGATAGAAAATCACGGACATCGCGTTTTCCAGTACGGTGAACGCGAGCGCGCTGAAAAAATCATCGTTACCAGCAGCACGGCGCCGATTGTCTGGCCGTGCTCCAGGAACGCCCGAAGCTCGCCGACCAGCGCCCCGGATTGCCCGGGGACGATGAACTCGAGATACTCGGTCATCGTGGCCAGCAGCCGCGACGGTTCGATCACGTGCGACAGCGCGATCAGCATCAGGATCAAGAGCGGGATCAGCGACAGCAGGCGTGTAGTAAGCGACGGCGCCGGCCAGCAGCACGCCCTGATTCTTGCGAAAGGCCTTGAGCACGCCAAGCGCGAATCCACCCGGGTTTTTCAGGATGTAGTGTCGACGCGCTCGCCGAATTTACGCCTCCGCCTCGGCGCGGAGCTTTCCGAGGTCACGGGCCCTCTCATATCACCGCATGCCATGGGATCAGGCCCAGGTTCGCCGGATCCGGTGACATTGTTCGTTCCATGTGCGTCTCCTCCTCATCGACGCGGCAGTGGAATCGCCTGCCGGCTGCGTTGCAGTGTGGCATCAGAGCCACCGCGCGCGGAATCGGCGCCGCGCAACATTTGCTGTAGGACCGCGGCCGCCGATCAGCGACGCGCGGGCGCCCGACCCTGCCTTGCAATCGCTGGCGAATAATGAGAGCGTCAGCGATGAACCCCAAGAATGCGGCGGCGGTGCTTGGCGTATCGGTCTGGTTGGCGGCCGTCTGTGGCTGCTTGATCGGAGCCATTGCCAATGGCGCCGCATTGCGCCGCCTGCCCAAAGGGGCCTGGCAT
>ERZ1370068.5763-contig-4774_pt1 | contig 131723 bp, 162 predicted proteins | sample MGYA00561227_ERZ1370068 | MGnify/ENA primary metagenome ERZ1370068 (study PRJEB38410, sample SAMEA6850437) | metagenome | study: Metagenomic assessment of the ecological functions of the soil: analysis of the soil microbiota associated with the...
CGGCTATGGCTTCCTCAGCGAGAATGCCGCGCTCGCCCGGCGCTGCGTCGAGGAAGGCATCGTCTTCGTCGGGCCGTCGCCGGAGGCGCTCGACCTGTTCGGCGACAAGGCGCAGGCCAAGGCGCTGGCGAAGCGATGCGGCGTGCCCGATCATCGAGGGCACCAGCGGGCCGACCACGCCTGGACGAGGCGAAGGCCTTCTTCGCATCGCTGGGCGCCGGCGGCGCCGTCATGATCAAGGCGATCGCCGGCGGCGGCGGGCGCGGCATGCGCATCGTCGACGACGCCGCAAAGCTGGAGGAGGCCTATGCGCGCTGCCAGTCCGAGGCCAAGGCGGCCTTCGGCAGCGACGGCGTCTATGTCGAGCGCCTGATCCGCAACGCCCGCCATATCGAGGTGCAGATCATCGGCGACCACCATGGCGCGATCAGCCATTTGTGGGAGCGCGAATGCACCATCCAGCGCCGCAACCAGAAGCTCATCGAGGTCGCGCCGAGCCCGTCGCTGAACGACGCCTTGCGCTGCGCATCATCGACGCCGCCAAGGAACTCGCCGCCGCCGCGCAACTACGACAATCTCGGCACCTTCGAATTCCTCGTCGATGACGACGCCAAGGCGAGCGACCAGGCGTTCGCCTTCATCGAGGCCAATCCGCGGCTTCAGGTCGAGCACACCGTGACCGAGGAGGTGCTCGGCATCGATCTCGTGCAGTCGCAGCTCGCGGTCGCCGGCCGGCGCCACGCTGGGCTCGCTCGGTCTGGCGCAGGCCTATATCCCAAAGCCGCGCGGCTATGCGATGCAGCTCCGCGTCAACATGGAGGTGATGGACGAGACCGGCGGCGACCAGGCCGACCGGCGGAACGCTTGCGATGTTCGACCTGCCGTCCGGCCCCGGCGTTCGCGTCGATACGTTTGGCTACTCCGGCTACAGGACCAGCGCCGCCTTCGACTCGCTGCTCGCCAAGGTCATCGTGCATTCGCCGGCGGCGAACTGGACCGACGTCGTGCAGCAAGGCGTGCGCGCACGCTGCGCGAGTTCCGCATCGGCGGCGTCGCCACCAACATTCCCTTCCTGCGCGGCGATCCTGGCGCATCCGGATTTTGTCGCCAACCGCATCAGCACCGGTTTCATCGATACGCATGTCGCCGCACCTGGTCGCGCGCGGCCGAAACGACGCCGAGACGGCGCTGGTCGAATCCGGCGACGCCGCCGATGACGACGCTCGCGCTTGCGGTCGCGGCATCGGCAGCCGGGCCGGCCGGCTCGGTCGCGGTGCCGGCGCCGCTGCAGGGCACGATCGTTGCGATCGACGTCAGCGAAGGGCGATCTCGTCCGCCCCGGCCAGCAGATCGCCGTGCTCGAGATCCATGAAGATGGAGCATCTGGTGACCGCGCCGCATGGCGGCAGGGTGACGAAGGTCGCGGCGCGAAGCCGGCGTGACGCTGATGCAGGACGAGGCGATCCTCTTTCTCGAGCCGGCCGAGATCGACGCCCATGACGTGACCGAGGAAGAGGATGTCGATCTCGATCACATCCGCCCGATCTCGCCGAACTGATCGCGCGCCACGCCATCACGCTCGACGAAAACCGGCCCGGCCGCGGTCGAGCGCCGGCGCAAGACCAACCAGCGCACGGCGCGCGAGAACATCGCCGCAGCTCGTCGATGACGGCTCGTTCGTCGAATACGGCTCGCTGGCGATCGCCGCCCAGCGCCGGCGGCGCAAGGTCGACGACCTCATCCAGAACACGCCGGCCGACGGCCTGATCTCCGGCGTCGCCACCGTGAACGCGCGACAAATTCGGCGCGGATGCCGCCCGCTGCATGGTGATCTCCTACGACTACACCGTGCTGGCCGGCACCCAGGGCCACATGAACCACAAGAAGATCGACCGCATGCTCGGGCTTGCCGAGCAATGGCGGCTGCCGCTGGTGTTCTACGCCGAGGGCGGCGGCGGCCGTCCCGGCGATACCGACCGGCTCGGCATGACCGGCCTCGACGGGCCGTCCTTCGTGCAGTTCGCAAAGCTGTCCGGCCTGGTGCCGGTCGATCGGCGTCGTCTCCGGCTATTGCTTCGCCGGCAACGCCGCGATGCTCGGCTGCTGCGACGTCATCATCGCCACGCAAGAACGCCTCGATCGGCATGGGCGGCCCGGCGATGATCGAGGGCGGCGGGCTCGGCGTCTACCATCCGGCCGAAGTCGGGCCGGTGTCGTTCCAGTCGCCGAACGGCGTCATCGACATCCTGGTCGAGGACGAGGCGGAAGCGACGGCCGCGGCGCAGAAATATCTGTCGTACTTTCAGGGCGCGGTCGCCGACTGGAAGGCGCCGGACCAGCGCCTGCTGCGGCGGGCGATCCCGGAAAACCGCCTGCGCGTCTACGACATCCGCACCGTGATCGATCTGCTCGCCGACGAGGGCTCGGTGCTCGAAATCCGCCGCGATTTCGGCGTCGGCATGATCACCGCCTTCATCCGCATCGAGGGCAAGCCGTTCGGCCTGATCGCCAACAATCCAAAGCATCTCGGCGGCGCGATCGACGCGCCGGCCGGCGACAAGGCCGCGCGCTTCATGCAGCTCTGCGACGCCTTCGACATCCCGATCGCTGTCGCTGTGCGATACGCCGGGCTTCATGGTCGGGCCCGAGGCCGAGAAGACCGCGATCGTGCGCCACGTCGCGCGGATGTTCGTGACCGGCGCGAGCCTCACCGTGCCGCTGTTCGGCATCGTGCTGCGCAAGGGCTACGGCCTCGGCGCGCAGTCGATGATCGGCGGCGGCTTCCACGCCTCCGTTCTTCACGGTGGCCTGGCCGACCGGCGAGTTCGGCGGCATGGGGCTGGAAGGCTATGTCCGGCTCGGCTTCCGCAAGGAGATGGAAGCGATCGCCGATCCGGTCGAGCGCGAGAACTACTACAAGGCCAAGGTCGCCGAGCTCTACGCCAACGGCAAGGCGGTCTCGATCGCCTCCGTGCTCGAGATCGACGAGGTGATCGATCCCGCCGACACGCGGCACTGGATCATGTCGGGCCTGCGATCGGTGCCGAAGCCGGAGCCGCGCACGGCCAAGCAAGCGGCCGTGCATCGACGCGTGGTGATGCGCATCCGTCAGGTGCAGGCAAGGCGCTGAGCCGTGCCCAGCCATTCACGAGGATGCTGCGGACAGATGGTGCACGGCCACGCGCTTGCCCACCCTACAGGTCCGCAGCGGCGATCTCAAGCTCCCAGCCTCAGCTCCTCATACCCCTTCGCCGCGACCTCATCGCACCGCGCGCGGTAGGCGGCGCGCTGCCGCTGTAGCGGGCGACGATGCGGGTCTGCTTGCCCTCGACGTTGGAGTTGATGCCGGTCATCCAGGAATTGACCTCGTTGGACAGCAGGCCCGACGCCGAGCGCCTTGACGTGATCGGTCCAGGACTCCACGCCGGCCGGCGTCGCCTCCAGCCGCGTCAGATTCGTTGTCCCGCGCAAAGCGGATCAGGCCGGTGACCCAGTCGACGCTGTATTCGATGCTGCGCGGAATGTTGCCGAGCGCGGTGTGCGGGCCCATCAGCATCATCATGTTGGGAAATCCGTCGACCATGATGCCGAGATAGGTCTGCGGCCCGCTCTTCCACTTGTCCTTCAGCCGCGCGCCGTCCGGCGCCGCGGAAGTCGATCTTGTCGAAGCTGCCGGTGATGGCGTCGAAGCCGGTGGCGTAGATGATGATGTCGAACTGCGTATTCCTCGTCGCTGGTCTTGATGCCCTTCGGGCGTGATCCGCTCGATCGGCGTCTCCGTGATGATCGACCAGCTCGACATTGTCGCTGGTTGTAGACCTCGTAATAGAAGGTCTCGAGCGGCAGCCGCCGCGTGCCGAAGCCGTGGTTCTTCGGGATCAGCTTTTCGGCGACCGTCTGGTCCTTCACCCGCTGGCGGATCTTGCGCGCGACGAAATCGCTGATCGGTCGCGTTCGCCTTGCGGTCGATCAGGATGTCGCGGAAATTGCCCTGCCAGATGCCGAAGCCGCGCTCGCCGTAGAGCTTCTCGTAGAACGCCTCGCGCTCCTCGTCCGAAACCTCGAACGCGCCGCGCGGGTCCGGCGTGTGCAGGAAGCAGGCGAAGGTCTCCTGGCAGCGCGCGAACATCTCGGGATAGCCGGCCTTGATCTTCGCTTGCGTCTCGGCGTCGATCTTGCCGTTGTGCAGCGGCGCGCACCAGTTCGGCGTGCGCTGGAACACGGTGAGGTGGCCGACCGTCTCGGCGATGGTCTGGATGGTCTGCACGCCGGTGGCGCCGGTGCCGATCACGGCGACGCGCTTGCCTTCGAAATCGACCGGCTCATGCGGCCAGCGCGCGGTGTGGAAGGATTCGCCCTTGAAACTGTCGCGCCCTCGATGCGCGGCAGCGTCGGCGTCGACAGCGGGCCGATCGCGGTGATCAGGAAGCGCGCGCGTGAAGCGGCTGCCGTCCTCCAGCGTGACGGTCCCAGCTCCGCGCGTCCTCGTCGTAGATGCGCCGCGCGTGACGCGGCTCGTGAACTGGATGTCGCGGCGCAGGTCGAACTTGTCGGCGACGTGGTTGCAGATAGCGCAGCGTCTCCGGCTGGCCGGCGAAAATGCTCGGACCAGTCCCATTCCTGCAGCAATTCCTTCGAAGAACGAGTAGCCGTAGGAATAGCTCTCGGAATCGAAGCGCGCGCCGGGATAGCGGTTCCAGTACCAGGTGCCGCCGACATTGGTGCCGGCCTCGAACACGCGCACCCGCAGGCCCAGTTCGCGCAGGCGATAGAGCTGGTACAGGCCCGACATGCCCGCGCCGATGATGATGGCGTCGTAATCCAGAACGGTACCGCTGATCTGCATGGGCTGTCGGTTTGGCGCGAACTGGCCACGCGCTGATCTCCCGGGCTTACTGGTTCCGCCGAAGGCTAGCCGGTCTTGCGGCCGCGAACAAACCGCGCAGAGCGCATCTGCCATCGCGAATTGGCTGGCGTTCGCCGTGGCTGCCCGCCCCTCGCGCTTCGGCTTTGCGGGTACTTCCGGAGGTATAAAATGTTAGACAAAGCAACCTGTGATACAGGAGCTGAATCATGGCCTACTGTGCAATCGGCTGCGGCGATCCTCACCGGCAAATGGACCTATCGCAGCTTTCTCTCAACGATCCCACACGCAGGTCACCAGGCGATCCGAACAAGGCGGCGGAGAAACTGCTCGCGCTGCTGTTCGCCGGAGGCCGTGTTCACGCTTCGAGATTCCGACGCCGACGACCCCTGACAGGCGCGATCGATCTGGCCCGGCGGCGGCCTCAATTTGCACGGAACGGTCCAGGACAACGGCGGCGGGCCTGTTGTGGTGATTATCAGGACCGGCCGTCCCGCACACCGGCACCGCGCACTGGGAATATGATTACCACGGCCAGCTAGGCTATCGTTGGCCGCGCATGGCGTCAATCAGCGCCTGGCGATCGTCGGTAACGTGATCCGCGCCAAACCGCACAACGGCGCGCCGGCCGGCTGTGGTGGCGCTCGGTTCACCATCGCGGTAAAGCAGGCCTGAGCAGGGGATATCCGCAACGCGGAAAGACCGCCTTGCGCAGCAGGTCGCGTCAGCCGTCTCGTCTTCAGCACGCGATTTGGCTATCGTCGGCGATTCGCGGCGGTCCGGCGGTCGCTCTCGCCTGGCAGACACCGATCGTCCATAAAGCGGCGACGGTCCATGCAGTGCAGGAGCGAAGCGATGGCCCAGGCGCTGCAGCGCGGCTGAGTCGTCGATCGACGTCAGCGATCCCAGGCTTTATCAGGACGACACCTGGCGCCCGCTGTTCGCGCAACTGCGCCGCGACGATCCCGTGCATTATTGCGAGGCCTCGCCGTTCGGGCCGTACTGGTCGGTGACGCGCTACGACGACATCTTCTGCGGTCGAGCTCGATCACGAGAACTATTCGTCGAGTTCGGAACTCGGCGGTATTCAGGTGACCGACCAGCCAAAGGGGCAGGAGTTTGCGCAACTTCATCCGGATGGACCCGCCCGGCCACACCGGCGCATCGCCGCACCGTCGCGCCGATCGTGGCGCCGTCCAATCTCGTCAATCTCGAGCCGCTGATCCGCAAGCGCACCGCGCGACGTGCTGGACGCGTTGCCGCGCCACGAGACCTTTGACTGGGTCGGACGCGTCTCGACCGATCTCACCAACATGATGCTGGCGACGCCTGTTCGATTTCCCTGGGAAGACCGCGAGAAACTGACCTGGTGGTCCGATGTCGCGATCGCCAATGTCGATGCGCCCGATGCCGTCGTGCACTCGGCGGAGGAGCGTGTCGCCGAACTCGACCAAGATGGGCGAATATTTCCGGAAATTGTGGGATGCCCGCGCCGACGCTGCCGCCGACCTTCGACCTGATCTCGATGCTGGCGCATTCGCGAAGCGACGCGCAATCTGCAGGCACGCGAATTCATCGGAACGATGGCGCTTCTGATCGTCGGCGGCAACGACACCACGCGCAATTCCATGAGCGGCGGGTTGATGGCGCTGGTCGAAAACCCCGAGCAGTTCGAACTGCTGCGCGCAGGCGCGAACTGATCCCGAACCTCGTTTCGCGGAAACCGATCCGCTACCAGACGCCGGTGCTGCATATGCGCCGCACCGCGCGCAACGACGTCGAACTCGCCGGCCGCCGGATCGCCAAGGGCGACAAGGTCGTGATGTGGTACATCTCCGGCAACCGCGACGAAGACAAGATCGAGCGCGCCGACGAATTCATCGTCGACCGCGCCAAACCACGCGGCAGCATCTCGCCTTCGGCGCCGGCATCCCACCGCTGCGTCGGCGACCGGCTCGCCGAACAGCAAATCCGGATTCTCTGGGAGGAAATATTGCAACCGGATCTTCAGCTTCGAAATCACGGGTCCGCCGCAGCGGCTCTGTTCGAATTTGCACTCCGCGGCATTCGCTCGCTGCCGATGTTGATCGTAGCAAACTGAATGAACGATCCCGTTGACGTCCTGATCATCGGCGCCGGCGCGTCCGGCGCGGCGGTGGCCTGGAGCCTGGCCGAAACCAAGATGCACATCCTCTGCCTCGACCAGGGCGGCTGGATGAACCCGGCGGAATATCCGAGCACCGGCCGGGACTGGGAGGCGCGCTTCTATGGCGACTATTCGCCGAGCCCCAACATCCGCGCCCGGCCCGAGGACTACCCGATCAACGACGACAACTCGCCGATCAAGGTGGTGAATTTCAACGGCGTCGGCGGCTCGACCGTGATGTACACCGCGCACTGGCCGCGGCTGCATCCGTCCGATTTCCGCGTGCAAGACGCTCGATGGCGTCGCCGACGACTGGCCGATCGATTACGACACGCTGGCGCCGTTCTTCGAGGAGAACGACCGCATGATGGGCGTCTCCGGGCTGTCCGGCGATCCCGCGCTCGCCGCTGACGCGATCCGCCGATGCCGCCGCAGCCGCTCGGCCGCTCCGGCGCGATGCATCGGCAAGGCCATGAACAAGCTCGGCTGGCACTGGTGGCCGTCGGACACCACGGTCGCGACGATGGACTACGAGGGCCGGGCGCGCTGCATCAATCTCGGCCATTGCACGCCGGCCTGCGCGCAGGGCGCGAAGGCGTCGCACCGACATCACCTATTGGCCGCGTCGCGCTGCGCGCCGGCGTCGAATTGCGCACGCATTGCCGGGTGCGCGAGATCACCGACCAACGAGCACGGCATGGCCTCCGGCGTGGTCTATTACGACAAGGACGGCGTCGAGCAGTTCCAGCCGGCCGAAGTCGTCGATCATCGCCTGCAACGGCGTCGGCACGCCGCGGCTGCTGCTGAATTCGGCCTCCGGCCGCTTCCCGAACGGGCTCGCCAATTCCAGCGGGCTGGTCGGCAAGAACCTGATGTTCCATCCCTACGCGCAGGTCTACGGCTATGTCGAAGAGCCGACCGACAGCAACCGCGCGCCGCCGACCTGCCTGTGGAGCAAGGAGTTTTACGACACCGATCCGTCGCGCGGCTTTGTGCGCGGCTATGCCATCCAGTTCGGCCGCGGCGTCGGGCCGGTGTTCGAAGCCGTCGCGAGCGAGGCCAAGGGCATCTTGCCGTGGGGCGCCGGATCATCACCGCGTCTTCCGCAAGCTCAACGGCCATCGCCTCGCGGTCGTCGGCGATCTGCGAGGATCTGCCGGAGGAGCACAACCGCGTCACGCTCGATCCCGTGCTGAAGGACAGCCACGGCATTCCGGCGCCGCGGATCGACTACACGATCAGCGAGAACAGCGGCGAAGATGATGGAGCACGGCATCGCGCGCGGCAGGAGATCCTCAGCCGCCGCCGGCGCGACCGACATCTGCGTCAACAGCCCGATCCTGTATGGCGGCTGGCATCTGCTCGGCACCGCGCGCATGGGCACCGATCCCGACGCGTTCGGTGGTGAACGAATGGGGCCGCTCGCACGACGTGAAAAACCTGTTCATCGTCGACGGCAGCGTGTTCGTCACCTCCGGCGGCGTCAATCCGACCTCCACCATCCAGGCCATCGCGCTCTACATCGCCGACCAGATGAAGCAGCGCCTCGCCAATCTCTTCGATTGAGGAAGCGATGTCCGCCGATGATGCTCACCCAGCCCAGCGCGACGATCTCGCGCACCGTCGCCGCGCATGATCATTCCCGCCAGCGACGAATACAAGGTGCCCGGCGCCGACGATGCCGCGATCCAGGCCGATATCCTGGCGACGCTCGGCCGCGATACCGGCGATGGTGCGCGCGGCGCTCGATCATCTCGCGCGCCTCGCCGGCAAGCCGCTGGCCGAACTCGATCCGGCGCGGCGCGACGCGGTGGCGCAGGAATTCCGCGCGACCGGCGGCGCGGCCGCGGCGACGCTCGTCCGCGTCGTGCTGCAATGCTACTACCGCGACGACCGCGTGCTGCGCTCGCTCGGGCTCGAACTGCGCGCGCCGTTTCCGAAGGGCTACACGCTGGAGCAGGGCGACTGGTCGCTGCTCGATCCCGTCAAGGCGCAGGCCGCCGACGCTGCGGCGGGCGCCCTAGCCATCAGGGCAGCGTCTGCGCCCTGCAGTGGCATCTTGCGCAGGCGGAACCCGGCCACCATCTGAATGGGCCGAAGGAATCTCGCCATGCTGGATTTTACCTCAGATATCGCCGATGACGGCCTGTCATCGCGAGCGAGCCGAACACGCCCCAGTCAACGACCAGGCCCTGCTCGACGCCTATTCCAACGCCGTGATCGGCGTGACCGAACGCGTCGGGCCCGGCCGTGGTGCGCGTCGAAACCGGGCCGAAAGTGCGCAACGCGCGCGAGCGCGGCGGGCTCGGCTCCGGCATCGTGATCTCGCCCGGATGGTCTGGTGCTGACCAACAGCCACGTGGTCGGATCGTCGAAGGAGATCCGGCTGCGCGACACCGAAGGCTTTGTCACCGACGCCCACGTGCTCGGCGTCGATCCCGACACCGATCTCGCGCTGCTGCGCGCCGATGGCGCGCGCGATCTGCGCTACGCCTCGCTCGGCAATTCCAAGAGCCTGCGCCGCGGCCAGCTCGTGGTCGCGATCGGCAATCCGCTCGGCTTCGAATCGACGGTGACGGCCGGCGTGGTGTCGGCGCTCGGCCGCTCGATCCGCTCGGTGAGCGGCCGGACCATCGAGGACGTGATCCAGACCGATGCCGCGCTCAATCCCGGCAATTCCGGCGGGCCGCTGGTGTCGTCGTGCGGCCGAGGTGATCGGCATCAACACCGCGATCATCAACGGCGCGCAGGGCATCTGCTTTGCGGTCGCCAGCAACACCGCGCAGTTCGTGCTGTCGGAGATCATCCGCCACGGCTATGTCCGCCGCGCCTATATCGGCGTGGCCGGCCAGACCGCGCCGATCCCGCGGCGCCATGCGGTGGTCGCCGGCGTCGACAACAAGATGGGCGCGCTGCTGGCGCAGATCGAGCCGGACGGCCCGGCGGCGAAGGCGGGCTTGCTGCCCGGCGACGTCGTGATCAGGCTCGACGGCGTCGAGATCAACGGCGTCGACGATCTGATCCGCGCGCTCGACCGCGACCGCATCGACCGCACGCTCGGCGATGGACGTGCTGCGGATGGGCCGCCTGCGCGCGATCGACATCCATCCGGTCGAGCGCAAGCCGGCGGCGCGGCGGTAGTTATTGCTGCAGCGCCGCCAGCAATTCGTCCGGCTGCTCGACCATCATCATGTGGCCCGCGCCCGGCAGAACCACGGTGCGGGCATTCGGCGTGGCCGCGGCCAGCGTCTTGCCGGCCTTCGCGGGGGTCATCATGTCGCGCTCGCCGAGGATGAAGGTCGCGGGCACCTTGACCTCGCCGCCGCAGCCGCGAGCGCGTTCTGATAGGCGTTGCAGGCGTTGAGATCGTTGTACAGCACGCCCGGGCGGGTCTGCTGCAGCACGCGCTGGGCGCCCTGGTGCATCCACAGTCCCGGCGCGAGGCTGCCGCCGAGTTCGGCCTTGAAGCCGAGGCCCCAGATCGAGACCATGTCGATCGCATCGGGATCGTTGGCCTCGGCGGCCTTGAGCAGGTCAGGGCCGACGGTCATCGTCAGCCGCGGTGCCGATCAGGCTCAGGCCCGAGACCTTGTCGGGATGCCGCGCCGCGGTCTCGAGCGCGATCAGCGACCCCATGGAATGCCCGACCAGCTTTGCCTTTGGCGCACCGGCCGCCTCGAGCAGCGCGGCGGTCCAGTCGGCCATGTCGGCGATGGTCGGCAGCGGCTTGCCGGACGAGCGGCCATGGCCCGGCAGAGTCCGGCGCCAGCACCGAATAGCCGTGATGGGCGAACCAGCGGCTGTGCAGCGCCCAGGTCGAATGATCAAAGCCTGCGCCGTGCAGCATCACCACCGCGGGCAGCGACGGATCGAACGGCCGGCCGCCGGTGGCAACGAAGGTATCAGACACCATTGACGGACAAGCTGCATGGCTCAAGCCCTCTGCGACGCGCGAAGCGCCTGGCCGAGATCGTCGATGATATCGGCCGCCGCCTCGATGCCGACCGACAGCCGCACCAGCTCCTCGCCGATGCCGGCGGCCTTGAGCTGCGCGGCGTCCATCTGCTGATGCGTGGTGCTGGCGGGATGAATGACCAGCGTCTTGGCGTCGCCGACATTGGCGAGATGGCTGATCATGCGCAGCGTCTCGATGAATTTCTTGCCCGCGGCGCGGCCGCCCTTGATGCCGAAACTGACGATCGATCCGGCGCCGCGCGGCAGCAGCCGCTTTGCCAGCTCGATGGTCAGGATGATTTTCCAGCGCGGGATGCAGCACCCAGTCGACCGCCTTGTTGGCGGTCAGGAATTCCAGCACCGCCGAGCGTATTGGTCATGTGGCGTTCCATGCGGACGCCGAGCGTCTCGACGCCCTGCAGCAGCTGGAACGCGTTGGTCGGCGACAGGCAGGCGCCGAAATCGCGCAGGCCCTCGGTGCGGGCGCGCATGATGAAGGCGGCCTGGCCGAACTGCTCGTCGAAGACGATGCCGTGATAGCCGGCATAGGGCTCGGTCAGCACCGGGAACTTGCCGGAGGCGTGCCAGTCGAACCGGCCGCCATCGACGATGACGCCGCCGATCGCGATGCCGTGGCCGCCGATCCATTTGGTCGCGGAGTTCATCACGATATCGGCGCCGAGTTCGATCGGCCGGCTGAGGAACGGCGTCGCAAAGGTGTTGTCGATCAGCAGCGGAATCTTGGCGTCATGCGCGATCTGCGCAACGGCCGGAATATCCAGCACTTCGAGGCCGGGATTGCCGATGGTCTCGCCGATCACGAGCCGCGTGTTCGGCTTGATCGCCGCGCGGAATTCGTCGAGCGCGCGCGGCTTGACGAAGGTCGTCGTGATGCCGAAGCGCGGCAGCGTGTGCGCCAGCAGGTTGATGGTGCCGCCATAGAGCGAGGCGGAGGCGACGATATGATCGCCGGCGTTGAGGAGCGTCGCGATCGCCAGATGCATCGCGGCCATGCCGCTCGCCGGTGCAGATCGCGCCGACGCCGGCTTCCAGCGCGGCGAGCCGCTCCTCGAGCACGGCGGTCGTCGGATTGGAAATGCGCGTGTAGATGTGGCCGGCGCGCTCCAGGTTGAACAGCGCCGCGGCGTGATCGGAATCCTGAAACACGTAGGACGTCGTTTGGTAGATCGGCACCGCGCGGGCGCCGGTGACCGGATCGGGGCGCTGGCCGGCATGCAGGCTCAGGGTTTCGAAAGCAGGCGGCTTGGGTGCGGGCATGCTGGACTCGTCGGTGAGTGGTCTGAGTGGAATGGCGCGTTGCTTAGACGTGCACGGCGGTGCGCACGCGGCCGGCATTTCCGAACACGCGCAAGTAACGCTCGACTTCGGACGGAATGCCGGTGGCCTTCTCCGGATTGTCCGACAGCTTCACCGCCGGCCGTCCGTCGACCGAAGTCACCTTGCAGACGATCGAGATCGGATCGAGATCGGCGGAACCATCCGGCGCGCAGCCGACGAAATCATTGGTGAGGTTGGTGCCCCAGCCAAAGCTGATGCGGACGCGCCCGGCGAAATGGCGGTAGGTCTCCTCGATCGAGCCGACGTCCATGCCGTCGGAGAACACCAGAAGCTTCTCCTTGGGATCGCGGCCCTTCTGCTTCCACCATTTGATGATGTCTTCGCCGGCCGTGATCGGCGGCGCGCTGTCGGGGCGAAAGCCGGTCCAGTCCGCGACCCAGTCCGGCGCGTCGCGCAAGAACGGTTTGGTGCCGAAGGCGTCGGGCAAGCGCGATCAGAAGATTGCCGCCATAGGTGTGGCGCCACTGGTCGAGGATGCGATAGGGCGCCCAGCGCAGTTCCTCGTCGGAATTGGCCAGCGCTGCGGCGACCATCGGCAGTTCATGCGCGTTGGTGCCGATCGCTTCGAGATCGTTGTCCATCGCCAGCAGCACGTTCGAGGTGCCGGTGAAGGACGGGCCGAGGCCTTCCTTGACGGCCTCGACGCACCAGCGCTGCCACAGAAAACCGTGGCGGCGGCGGGTGCCGAAATCGGACAGCCGCAGGCCGTCGCAGCTTGCGCAGCCGCTCGACCTTGGACCACAGCTTTGCCTTGGCGCGGGCATAGAGCACGTCGAGCGCGAAGCGGCCCTGGCCCTTCATCGCCTGGCGCGAGCGCAGCTCGTTGAGGATCGCGAGCGCCGGGATTTCCCACATCGTGGTGTGGGTCCACGGCCCGTGGAAATGCAGCTCATACTGGCCGTCGACCTTGTTCAGCTCATATTCGGGCAGGCGGAAGTTGGCGAGCCAGTTGATGAAGTCGGGCGAGAACATCTGGGTCTTGCCGTAGAACGTGTTACCGGCGAGCCAGATCAGTTCCTTCTTGGTGAAGCGGATGGTGCGGGCGTGGTCGAGCTGGGCGCGCAGCTCGCCCTCGTCGATGATCTCGGCGAGCCGGACATGCTGGCTGCGGTTGATCACCGAAAAGGTGACGCGCTGATCCGGATAGAATTCCCGGATCATCTGCAGCATCAGCAGCTTGTAGAAATCGGTATCGAGCAGGCTGCGCACGATCGGGTCGAGCCGCCAGCCGTGGTTGTAGGTCCGGGATGCAATATCGGTAACTGCCATGTCTGGAACTCTACCGTGCCGGAAGCCGCCCAACCAGTGGGTTTTGGCCGGCGGCATGGCAGCTCAGCGGGGCATTCCTGCCGGATCCGGCCGACGGCGGCCTCGATATCGGTCCAGGCCGGCTTGATCCGGGGCAAATTGCTGCCGGAGGTAGGACGCCAGCTCGGCGACCTGGCCGTCGGTCAGGCTGTCCTTGAAGGCCGGCATATAGCCGAGGTCGCTCGACACGGGCTTGGCGATGCCGTGCAGGATCACCTGGATCAGATTGTCCGGCACGGCGCTGTGCAGATTGCTGTTCAGCGCCAGCGACGGCCGGCTGCCGAACAGCGGCGCGCCGCCGACCTCATGGCAGACCGCGCAGGCGCCCTGATAGAGCCGGGCGCCGACGACTGGAGGCGGCCGACGGTCGTGGTGCTGGTCGCGGCTTCGAGTTTGGCGGCGAGCGCCTGCTGCGCCGGCTTGTCGATGGCGGCGTCGTTGAACGAGCCGAGATAGACCGCCATGGCGCGGATATCCTGATCGGGCAGGGCGGCCAGTTCCTTCACCACCGGCGCCATCGGCCCGGCGGCGACGCCGTGAAAGCGGGATTCGCCGGTCCGCAAGATAGGCGTAAAGCTCGTCCTCGCTCCAGGGGATCGGCGCCTGCGACAGCGAGGTCAGCGCCGGCGCTTCCCAGCCTTCCGCAAAACCGCCGGCGAGATAGGCGCTTTGCTTTTCCGCGCCGAGCGCATTGCGCGGCGAATGGCAGGCGCCGCAATGGCCGAGACCTTCGACCAGATAGGCGCCGCGATTCCACATCTCCGATTTGGTCGGGTCGGCCTGGAACACGCTCGGGCTGATGGAACAGCGCATTCCATCCCGCCATCAGCGGCCGCAGGTTGAACGGAAACGCCAGCGCGTTTGTCGGCGTCTCCGCGCGCACCGGCGTCTGCGCCATCAGATAGGCGTAGAGCGCCTGCAGGTCGGCGTCGGTTGTCTTGGCGAAATGCGTATAGGGAAAGGCCGGATAAAGATGCCGGCCGTCGCGGTGGATGCCCTCGCGCATCGCGCGCTCGAAGGCGGGATAGGACCACGCGCCGATGCCGGTCTCGACATCGGGCGTGATGTTGGTCGCAGTAGATGGTGCCGAACGGCGTTTCGAGCGGCCGGCCGCCGGCATTGAGGACGCCGTTCGCGGACGGTGTGGCACACCGCGCAGTCGCCGAGCGCGGCGAGTTGCTGGCCGCGCGCGATGGTCGCGGCGGAATAGACCGAGGCATCGGGCCGCGCGATCGGCGCGATCGCGCGCCACGGCAGCACGGCGGCAGCCGATGCCGACCACGGCGCGCGCAGAGCGCCGCGATGCCGCGCGAACACGCCGCGCCGTCCGGCGAACGGATTTTTCCATCTGTCGGTCGGGCGTGCGGCTGGGCGCCGGCGACGGCAGTGCGACCGGTGTCGCCGGTTGCTTCGCCGCGCAGTCCCTTCAAGATGCGTTCCGGCGTGAACGGCAATTCGCGAAAGCGCACGCCGGTCGCATCATAGATCGCGTTGGCGATCGCGGCGGCGCTCGGCACCGAAGCGGACTCGCCGACGCCGAGCGGCGGCTGGTCCTGCCGCGGCAGCATCAGCACGTCGATCTTGGGCACGTCGGGGAATTTGATGATGGGGTAGGCGCCCCATTCGCGCGCGCGTCACCGACGTGCGGTCGAACGACACTTCCTCCATCAGCGCGCGGCTGGTCGACTGGATGACGTTGCCGTGGATCTGGTGGCGCACGCCGTCCGGATTGATCATCAAGCCGGAATCCTGGCCCGCGACCACGCGCGTCACGCTGACATCGCCGGTCGCCTTGTTGACGGCGACGTCGGCGATCCAGGCCGACCACGCCGCGCCATAGCCGGGAAACTTGCTGTGCACATAGAGCGCATAGGCAAAGCCGCGCCCGCGCACGATATCGCCTTCGGCTTCCGGTCTCCTGCCGCACCGGCCGCGGTTTCCAGCCGGCGCGTTCGGCCACCGCATTGACGAGATCGACGGCGCGCTGGTCCTTCAGATAGCGCAGGCGGTACTCGATCGGATCGACGCCGGCTTCAGTCGCGAGTTCGTCGATATAGGATTCATGCGCAAAGGTGTTCGGCAGCGCCGAGACGCCGCGAAACCAGGACGCGCGCACGATCGGCGGCATGTCGTTCGCCACCACGCGCATGATGGTCGTAGTCGTAAGGCGGGATCGCGGTGCGGTCGCCCATCTCGAATACGGCCGGCTCCGGCGCGATCCGCGCCGGTGAGCAGCAGCGCCAGCGTCGGCGCGCCGTTCGAGGGATAGCGCGTGGCAAAATCGTAAGCCGGCGACGCTGCCGTCGGCGTTCAGCCCGCCGTTGACGTCCATCAACTGCGCGGTGCCCTTTGGCTCCCACGCGTGCTCCTGCTCGCGCGTCAACTGCACGCGAACGGGACGGCCGACCGCGCGCGACAGCAGCAGCGCGTCGGCGGAGACGTCGTCGGCGCAGTTGCGGCCGTAGCAGCCGGCGGCCTCCATCCGGATCACGTCGATCTCGGCTTCCGGCCGTTCGATCAGCAGCGCCAGGTCGGTGCGCAGGATGTGCGGGTTCTGCGTGCCGGACCAGACCCGGATCGCGCCGTCCTGATAATCCGCGACCGCGCAGGACGGACCGATCGAGCCGTGCATCTGGTAGGGCCAGACGTAGGTCCGCTGCATCGGCTTTGCGGCCGCCGCGATCGCGGCATCGACGTCGCCCTTGTCGATCAGCGTCCGCGGCGTCGACGGATTGGCGCGCAGTGCGGTCTCGATGTCCTCCGAGGTCGGGCAAGCGTCGGCACCGGCTTCCAGGTCACCTTCAGCTGCGCCGCCGCCTTGATCGCGTTCTCCTCGCGCTCGGCGACGACGCCGACGAAATCGCCGATCCTGACCACCGCAACCAGTCCGGGAATATCGCGCACCGAGGCTTCATCGACCGCGATCAGGCTGGTGCCGACGAAAGCGACCGGCATCGACGCCGGCATAGGGCGGCCGCACGACGCGGCCATGCAGCATGCCGGGCACGCGCACGTCGTGGACATACACCAGTTCGCCGGTCGCCTTCGCCGGCAGATCGACGCGCGGCACCGATTGTCCGACGATGCTGTAGGCGCTGACGGCCTTCACCGGCACATCGTCGGCGAGTTCGAGGCGGATGGTCTCGTCCGCAATCAATTCGCCATAGCTGACGCTGCGGTTGTCCTTGCCGCGGATCAGGCCGTCTTCGATCGATGAGTTCCTCGACCGGCAGCTCGAGCCGTTCCGCCGCGCGCGCGACCAGAAATTGCCGCGCCTGCGCCGCCGCCTTGCGCAAGGGCACGGCCGTGATCTGGATGGTTTCGCTGGCGATCGTCGCGCCCTGATTGGGCACCAGCGAGGTGTCGCCGAGCACCACGACGACGCGGGCAAAGGACACGTCGAGTTCTTCGGCGACGATCTGCCCGAGCGCGGTGCGGATGCCGGTGCCGAGATCGACATGGCCGTTATAGGCGGTGACCGAACCGTCGGCGGTGATCTTGATGAAGGTCTCGAACGTGCCGGTCTCGCCGGACGGCGGGACGAACGACCGACAGCGATCCCTGCCGCTGTTCGCGATCGTCGGGAGTGTCGGCGCTGCCATCAGTCGCTGCGCCTCGACGAGCATGGCCCGCAGCCCGCATCGCCGCGCGCATGATCTCGATATGCGCGCCGCAGCGGCACAGATTATAGCGCAGCGCTTCCAGCACCTCGGCCTCGGAAGGATGCGGAGTTGCGCATCAACAGCGCCTTGGTGCTGATGATCATGCCGTTGAGGCAGTAGCCGCATTGCGCGGCCTGCTCGTGGATGAAGGCCTCCTGCACGGGATCGGGACGTTCGCGCGAGCCGAGGCCTTCGAGCGTCACGATGTCGCGCCCGGCGCAGCCTTCGATCGGGATCACGCAGGAGCGCGCCGCGACGCCGTCGATCAGCACGGCGCAGGCGCCGCATTCGCCGAGCCCGCAGCCATATTTCGGTCCGTTCAATTCGAGGTCGTTGCGCAGCACATAGAGCAGTGCGGTGTCGGGCGCGGCGTCGACATCGCATGGATCTTGCCGTTGACGGTCAGGCGCATCGTGCTCTGCGTCATGCTCCTCGGCCTCGGTTGCGCTGCAAAACTTCGCGCTGAACGCTTCGGCAAAGATACCGTTTGTGTACAAACGTGCAAGCGGCGCGATCCCGCGCTGCAGCGCGTTGCCCGCTTTATGAACAGCGGGCGCGAGGCAAATGAGTTTTTATGCGGCAAGCGCAGGTTTTCGCCGACTGGGCCCGCTTGACAGGGTTTCGGTCCGCGCGCAGCATCGTTCGTATACGAACAAAATGATCCGAGCCGCGGAAATGCGGGATATGATCGACGCCGCCTCGAACGCGCAGGCTTGTTCATGACGACTGACGCGACGACCGCCGGTGGCGACAAGATCCGCTGCGATGCCTGTCCGGTGATGTGCTACATCAAGCCGGGCGCGGCGGGCGCCTGCGATCGCTATGCCAATCACAACGGCGAACTGGTGCGCGTCGATCCGCATATCGTGCTGGAGCGAACGGTATCGCATGGCGGACGGCTGGTGCCGTTCCAGGCCGGCGGCGGACTGGGACGGCAAGATCGTCCACGAGCCCAACGTGTTCGTCACCGCGATCGGCGCCGGCACCACCTATCCCGACTACAAGCCGGCGCCCTTCATCGTGTCGTCGGAGATCGACGGCGTCGACATGGTCACGGTCGTGACCGAGGGCATCTTCAGCTATTGCGGCGTCAAGGTGAAGATCGACACCGACCGCTATCTCGGCCCGGAGACGGCGACCGTCCGCGCGCAGGGCGAGGCGATCGGCCACGTGACGACCGAGCGAATACGGCTCGCAGATGCTGTCGCTCGGCGGCGTGCATCATCTGACCGGCGGCTCCAAGAAGGAGGGCCGCGTCACCTGCGACGCGCTGATGGACCTCTCCAACTGCAAGCCGGTCGAACTCACGATCGATGGCGGCGCCACCGTGGTGGTGCAGGCCGGCTATCCGCCGATCGTCAACGGCGTCGCCGAAGAGCGCATGCGGGTCGGCTGCGGCTCGGCGACGATCGGCATGTTCGCCAAGCAATGGCACGGCAAGGTCGACGAGGTCGTGGTCGTCGACGACCACATCACCGGCGTTCTCAGTCGAGCATCAGGCCGGCAAGCTGCTCGATATTCCCGATACCGGGATCAAGATGAAGGGGCGGCGCTCGACGCCGGGCCGTTATTTCCAGGTCGCCGAGCCCGGCACCGGCTGGGGCGGCACCAAGATTTCCGATCCGCTGTCGGTGCTCGGGCCGTTCAATCCGAAGGAGGCGCGGCCGGGCCTGACCATGCTGATGGTCTCGACCACCGGCGAGCACGCGGCCTATTACGTGCTCGACGAGGCGCTGCGGCCGGTCGAAACGCGAGATGCCGCTCGATCTCAAACTCTCGGTCGAGCGTATCCAGGAGAATTGCGAGCCGGCGCTGTGCACGGTGCTGTTCATGGGCGGCGCCGGCGGCTCGCTGCGCGCCGGCGTCACCGACAATCCGGTGCGGCTGACGCGCTCGGTGAAGGACGCGCTGACGCGGGTCACCAGCGGCGGCGCGCCGGTTTACGTCTGGCCGGGCGGCGGCATCACCTTCATGGTCGATGTCACGCAGATGCCGGCCGGCGCGTTCGGCTATGTGCCGACGCCGGCGCTGGTGGCGCCGATCGAGTTCACGCTGCGGCTGTCCGATTATGCGGCGCTCGGCGGCCATATGGATTACGTCCGTCCGCTGGCATCGCTGCGGGACAACACCGAAATCCGCCCGATGCCGTACATGCCGGGACGGCGCGCATGAAACGGCTTCCGCAAATCGCGCTTCTTCCTGACGGCAAGCGGCTGCATTTGCAGGACGGTCCGATCGATCTGATCATCGAGGCGAAGGGACAGCGAAGCGGAGGTGCGCGCCGCCTATGACGCCGCGGCGCGGCGCTTTACCGGCTTGCTCGATGAACTCTGCGAGGAGTTGACCGACGCTGCGCCAGGCGGCCGATCCGGCGCGGTGCCCGCTGCAAGGCGTCGTCGCGCGCCGCATGCATGCGGCGGTCGCGCCGTTTGCCGCCGATCACTTCATCACGCCGATGGCGGCGGTGGCGGGCAGCGTCGCGGAAGAAATTCTCGGCGCGATGCTGGGCGCGGCGCGCGCTCGATCGCGCCTATGTCAACAATGGCGGCGACATCGCGCTGCATCTCGACAGACGGCGAGCAGTTCACCGTCGGCCTGATGGACCGGCCGGATCGCCATGGCCTGATGCGAACGATCGATGATCGACGCCGATGATCCGGCTCGGGGCATCGCGACCAGCGGGCGGCACGGCCGCAGCTTTTCGCTCGGCATCGCCGATGCCGTCACCGTGCTGGCGCGAACGGCGTCGCAGGCCGATGCCGCCGCCACCATCATCGCCAATGCCGTCGATCTGCCCGGTCATCCCGCCATCGTCCGCTGTCCGGCCAATGAATTGCAGCCCGACAGCGACCTCGGCGCGCGCCTTGTGACCCGCGACGTCGGCGCGATTGGCGGACGAGCGAGATCGAGGACGCGCTGAGAGCAGGGGCGCGCCGGGCGCAGCAATTGCTTGCGGCGGGATTGATCGAAGGCGCGGCATTGCGTCTACTGGGCGAGACGGTCGTGGTGGGATCAACGGGATCGAGGACGCGCGCGTTGCCAGCGCTTCACGGAAGCGCGCACTGGAAAGTGCAGTGCATGTTTGATCGGGAGCGAGGCTGACAGATGAGCGCGATCATTCGCAAAATCGTCACGGTGGTCGAAGAAACCCATCTGGAGATGGGACAGAAGGTCGCGCCGCCGACACGGCGCGCCGCGGCGATCGCCGTGATCGAAAATCCCTTTGCCGGCCGATATGTCGAGGACCTCTCGCCCCTGATTGCGATCGGCGAGGAACTCGGCGAATTGCTGTCGAAAAGAGCGGTGGCGGCGCTCGGCATCGACGGCGCCAAGGCGCAGAGCTACGGCAAGGCGGCGGCGGTCGGCGAAAACGGCGAACTCGAGCACGCGGCAGCGATCTTGCATCCGAAGATGGGCGCGCCGGTGCGCAAAGTGCTGAGCAAGGGCGCGGCGCTGATCCCGTCGTCGAAGAAGCGCAGCGGGCCGGGAACGACGCTGGATATTCCGCTCGGCCACAAGGACGCGGCCTTCGTGCGCAGCCATTTCGACGGCATGGAGGTGCAGATCAACGACGCGCCGCGCGCCAACGAGATCATGGTCGCGGTCGCGGTCACCGACAGCGGCAGGCCGCTGCCGCGGGTCGGCGGACTGACGGTTGCGGAAGTCAAGGGCGAAGACGGTTTGCGATAAGATGATCAGTTTCCACCGGAAGCATTTGGAGGTAGTAGCGATTGCGACGTAGGGATGCGACGTTATCTTGGGGGCGGGTTTGGCGATTGCGGTTGCAGGCATGGCGGCAATCGCCATGGCGCAGAGCGAGATCAAGATCGGCGAGATCAACAGCTATTCGCTGCTGCCCGCCTTCACCGAACCCTATCGCAAGGGCTGGCAGCTCGCGGTCGAGGAAATCAACGCGGCCGGCGGCATCAACGGCAAGAAGCTCGTCGTCATCTCCAAGGATGACGGCGGCAAACCGGCCGACGCGCAGACCGCCGCCAACGAACTGGTGTCGAGCGAGAACGTCGCGATGCTGGCCGGCACGTTCCTGTCCAACATCGGTCTGGCCGTCAGCGATTTCGCCAACCAGAAGAAAGTGTTCTTCCTGGCGGCGGAGCCTCTGACCGACGCCATCACCTGGTCGAAGGGCAACCGCTACACCTTCCGCCTGCGGCCCTCCAACTACATGCAGGCGGCGATGCTGGTGGAAGAAGCCGCAAAGCTGCCCGCCAAGCGCTGGGCGACGATCGCGCCGAACTATGAATACGGCCAGTCGGCGGTCGCGGTGTTCAAGAAGCTGATGTCGGAGAAGCGGCCCGACATCCAGTGGGTCGACGAGCAGTGGCCGCCGCAGGGCAAGATCGACGCCGGTCCGGTGGTGCAGGCGGTTGCCGCCGCCAATCCGGAAGCGATCCTCAACGTCACCTTCGGCGCCGATCTCGTCAAGCTCGTGCGCGAAGGCAACACGCGCGGCCTGTTCAAGGACCGCGCGGTCGTCAGCTTCCTCACCGGCGAGCCGGAATATCTCGATCCGCTGAAGGAAGAGACGCCGGAAGGCTGGATCGTCACCGGTTATCCCTGGTACGTCGATCAAGACGCCGGAACACGACGCGTTCCTGAAGGCGTATCAGGCCAAGTACAACGACTATCCGCGCCTCGGCTCGATCGTCGGCTACCAGACCATCAAGTCGGCGGCCGCGATCCTCGCGAAGGCCAACTCGACCGATCCGGAGAAGCTGATCGCAGCGACCGAAGGCTTGTCGGTGCCGTCGCCGTTCGGCGAGATCACCTTCCGCAAGATCGATCACCAGTCGACGCTCGGCGCCTTCGTCGGCAAGACCGCGCTGAAGGACGGCAAGGGCGTGATGGTGGATTCGGTCTATCGCAAGGGCGCGGACTATCTGCCCAGCGATGCCGAAGTCGGAAAGCTGCGTCCGAAGGATTGAGGTTTCTATCCTCTCCCCGCTCTTGCGGAGAGGTCGAGGTGAGCGAGCTGTTCCGCGCAATCGCCGCCGATGACAGGCTCACGCGAATCGCAGGTCGATGGTTCGGCATCGCGCGGCGTTGCACGCGCTCCTCACCGATCGCAGGCGAGTACGAGACCTCGATCCTGAGGAGGCGCGACGCGCCGTCTCGAAGGATGAAGCAGCTCGGACTCTAGATGCGCTAACCCGGACCGCCAATGGCCTTTTACTTCGTTCAGTTCCTGACCGGTCTCGCCAGCGCGGCGTCGCTGTTCCTGGTCGCGTCGGGCCTGTCGATCATCTTCGGCGTGACGCGGATCGTGAATTTCGCCCATGGCGCGTTCTATATGCTCGGCGCCTATGTCGCGTTCACGCTGACCGAGCGCTTTTCCGGCGCGCTCGGCTTCTGGGGCGGCATCGTCGTCGCGGCGCTGATCGTGGCCGCGGTCGGCGTGCTGGTCGAGATGGTGCTGCTGCGGCGGATCTATCACGCGCCGGAACTGTTTCAGTTGCTCGCGACCTTCGGCCTGACCCTGATGGTCGAGGATCTCGTGGTGCTGATCTGGGGGCCGAGCGATCTGCTCGGCCGCCGCGCGCCGGGCTTCAAGGGCGCGGTCGATTTCTTCGGCCAGAATATCCCGAGCTACGATCTGTTCCTGATCGCGCTCAGTCCGGTCGTGCTCGGCGTGCTCTGGCTGTTGTTCCAGCGCACCGCGCTGGGGCGTGCTGGTGCGCGCGGCGACGCAGGACCGCGACATGGTGGCGGCGCTCGGCGTCAATCAGAAATGGCTGTTCACCAGCGTGTTCGCGCTCGGCGTCTTTCTCGCCGCGCTCGGCGGCGCGCTGCAGATTCCGCGCGACGCCGTGCATCACGCGCTGGATCTGCGCATCATCGTCGACGTGTTCGTGGTGGTGGTGATCGGCGGGCTCGGCAGCATCATCGGCGCCTTCGTCGCCGCCGTGCTGGTGTCGGAGCTCAACGCCTTCGGCATTCTGATTTTTCCGAAGATCTCCATCATCCTGGTGTTCCTGGTGATGGCGGTGGTGCTGATCGTGCGGCCATGGGGCCTGTTCGGCAAGCCGGAAGCCGCCGCGCGCCGCACGCCGGGACTGACGGTCAATCCCTGGCGGCCGCTGACCTCAGGCGAACGGCTGGCTGGCGCTCGGCCGCGCTGGTCGTCGGCGGCGATGCTGCCGCTGTTCGCCGGCAATTACGCGCTCACGGTCGGTTCGGAGATCGCGATCTTCGTGATCTTTGCCGCCAGCCTGCATTTCCTGATGTCGGTCGGCGGGCTCGCCTCGTTCGGCCACGCCGCCTATTTCGGGCTCGGCGCCTATGGCGTCGCGTTCCTCGCCAAGATGGCGGGACTGCCGATGATCGTCTCGCTGCTGCTCGGCCCGCTGCTCGGGCCTGCTCGGCGCGGCGGTGTTCGGTTTCTTCGCCGTGCAATTGTCCGGCGTCTATTTCGCGATGCTGACGCTGGCGTTTGCGCAGATCGTCTGGTCGATCGCGTTCCAGTGGGTCGCGGTGACCGGCGGCGACAACGGCATTCTGGGCGTCTGGCCGGAGAAATGGGCGGCGGGCCCGGCGAGTTTCTACTGGCTGTCGCTCGGCGATCGCCGCGCTCGCGGTCGCGGCTGCTGCGGATCATCGTGTTCTCGCCGTTCGGTTTCGCGCTGCGCGCGACGCGGGACTCGCCGCTGCGCAGCGAGGCGATCGGCATCAACGGCAAGCGCGTGCAGTGGACCGCCTTCGTGATCGCAGGCACCGTCGCCGGAATCGCCGGCGCGTTGTTCGCCTATCTCAAGGGCAGCGTCTTCCCCGACAGCCTCGGCATCTCGCTGTCGGTCGATGCGCTGGTCATGGTGCTGCTCGGCGGCGTCGAGACGGTTTCCGGCGCGGTGATCGGCGCCATCGTCTACAAGGCGCTCAACATCTGGCTGGTCAGCCAGACCGATCTGTCCAAGCTGGTGCTGGGCGGCTTCATCGTGCTGATCGTGGTCGCCTTCCCGAAGGGCATCGTCGGCATGCTGGAGACGATCCGGAATCGCCGCCGGTCCTCCGACGCCAAAATCCGCGCTCGCTCACCTCCCGGATCGAGACCGCCGAATGAGCATGGTCCCCACATTGCTGTCGGTCGAAGGCCTGAGCAAATCCTATGGCGGCGTTCATGCCGTGCGCGGCGTGTCGTTCGAGCTGCGCGCCGGCGAAATCCTGGCGCTGATCGGGCCCAACGGCGCCGGCAAGAGCACCTGCTTCGACATGCTCAACGGCCAGAACATTCCGGACAGCGGCCGGATCAATCTGCTCGGCGAGGACACCGCGGGCAAGAAGCCGCGCGCGATCTGGCGGCTCGGCGTCGGGCGCACCTTCCAGATCACCGCGACGTTCCCGACCATGACCGTGCGCGAGAACGTGCAGGTCGCGCTGGTGTCGTATGGCCGGCAATTGTTCAATCTCTGGGCCTCGACCGCGCAGATACGCGCGCGAGCGAGGCCGGCCGGCTGCTCGATCTCGTCGGCATGGGCGCCTATGCCGAGCGGCCCTGCGGCGAGCTCGCCTATGGCGATCTCAAGCGGCTCGAACTCGCGATCGCGCTCGCCAACCAGCCGAAACTGCTGCTGATGGACGAGCCGACCGCCGGCATGGCGCCGCGCGAGCGCATCGAGCTGATGCGGCTGACCGCGCGGATCGCCCGCGAACAGTCGATCGGCGTGCTGTTCACCGAGCACGACATGGACGTGGTGTTCGAGCATGCCGACCGCATCCTCGTGCTCAATCGCGGCAGCCTGATCGCCGAGGGTTCGCCGGAAGCAGGTCCGCGGCAACCCGCAGGTTCGCGCCATCTATCTCGGCGAGGGCCTGGTCTATGACGCGCGCCACCGCGAGGGAGCGCGGCGCATGAAGCTGCAGGTCGACGGATCTCAACAGCTATTACGGTCCGGCGCATATCCTGTTCGATATCGCGCTCGAGGTCGGCGAGGGCGAGGTGGTGCGCGCTGCTCGGGCGCAACGGCGCCGGCAAGTCGACGACCTTCCGCTCCATCGTCGGCCTGGTCGAGAACCGCTCCGGGCCGCATCGTGTTCGAGGGCAAGGACGTCTCCGACGAGCCGACGCATGCGATCGTGCGCGGCGGGCTCGGCTACGTGCCGGAAGAGCGGCGCATCTTCACGGACCTGACGGTCGAGGAAAATCTCGAAGTCGGCCGCCAGCCGAAGCGGCCGAATGCGCCGTACTGGACGCGCGAGAAACTGTTCACGCTGTTTCCAAATCTCGGCGAGATGCGCAGCCGTCCGGGCGGGCGCATGAGCGGCGGCGAGCAGCAGATGCTGACGATCGCGCGGACCCTGATGGGCAATCCGTCGCTGGTGCTGCTCGACGAGCCGTCGGAAGGACTGTCGCCAAAGATCGTCGAGCAGATGGTCGACGCCATCCTCGCCATGAAGAAGGAAGGCGTCAGCATCGTCGTCTCCGAGCAGAACCTGCATTTCGCGCGGCTGATCTCCGACCGCGCCTACATCATCGAGCGCGGCCGGATCTGCTTCGGCGGCACGATGGCTGAACTCGACGCGCGGCCGGATATCCGCGACGCGCATCTGTCGCTGTGACCGGCGGCAAGAGAGAGGGCGGGGAGCACGATGGCGAGGAGCGTTTCGCCGAAACGAAGCGTCAAGCCGCGCAGGCCGTCCTACGTTCTCGACGAGCAGATCGGCTTCATCCTGCGCCAGGTCTGGCAGCGCCACGCCACGATCTTCGCCCGCGAGATCGGCATCAATCTGACGCCGACGCAATGGGCGGCGCTGGCAAAACTCGACCGAGACCGGGCCGTGCTCGCAGAACCAGCTCGGACGGCTGACCGCGATGGATGTCGCCACCATCAAGGGCGTGATCGACCGCCTCACCGCGCGCGGCCTGACCGAGACCAGCCCCGATCCCGAGGACGGCCGCCGCCTGCTGGTCAGCCTGACGCGCGCCGGCCAGCAGCTGGCGGAGAAGGCCGCGCCGAACGCGCTCGCGATCACCAGGGAAACGCTGGCGCCGCTCGATGCCAAGGAGCGCGAGACGCTGATGGCGCTGCTGAGCAAGCTGCGCTGAAAGACCGGTCTATCTTGATCCGTGATCGTGATCTTCTCCGATACGACCGGAGGGATTGAACGGATAGTGGCCGGCGTCGCCGAGCACGAGCTGAAGCGTATGCTTGCCGGGCGGAAGTTCGATCCGGGCCTCGGTCTGGCCCGCGCCGAAATGAAGATGTGACTTGTCCTGCGGAATCGGTTCGTTGGGATTGAGCGGTTCATTCACATCAATCAGCAGATGATGATGGCCGCTGTTCGCGAAATTGTCGCCCGCATGGGTGACGCCCATGTTGCGCAGGCCAAAGCGGCACCAGAACCCGCCTTTGATGGCGGTGCCGTCCTGCGGCCATACGAAATACAGAACGGCATCTTTGGCTGCGGGCTTTCCTTGAGCGTGCGCAGAGTGACAGCAACGTCAGAGTCAGCGGATAGCGCGATCAGCCGCGAATGAACTTCATGACACGTCCTCGTCACTCTTCAACGCTCTCAGGGCGATAGTGCGACGCGGAATCCGTGGGTCGGATATCGCACGTTCGTATCGTAGCCGTCGCGGTCTTGACGGCCGGACATACCGCGAGTCGTTCCTCCAGGAACCGGATCGGATGACGTGCGAGGCGCAGTCGCCTCTCGACCCACGCTGAACCGTCCGCCGGAGCGCCCTGGTAATTCTTGTGCCAGCAGTCCTCCACCCACTGATCGACGCCTCCGCCCATATCATACAGTCCAAACGGATTTGGCTTGAAGCTGCCGACCTTGATCGGTTGCTCGGTGGCTGCGTATGTCAGCTGCAATTCTTGCAATTGGCCATGCCGGGCTGAAACTGATCGCCCCACCAGTATTTCGTCTGCGTGCCTGCCGCGTGCGGCATATTCCCATTCAGCTTCGGTCGGAAGCCGGTACGGCTTTCGGGTGGTTTCCGCGAGCCACGCGACATACTGTTTGGCATCGCTCCAGCTTACATTGCGTAACGGGCGCATCGTCTTTCCCGGTCGCCGCGAACCCGCATGCCTTTGCGGCAGCGCATGCATTCCATTCCCGTACGGAGACAGGGAATTTGCCCATCGCAAAAGGCTTGATCGTCACCTGATGAACCGGCTTTTCCGAAATTTCTTCATTGCTGCCCATGGCGAAGCTGCCGCCCCGAAGCGGAATCATCTCGGGTGCGCGCACCGACGACTGGCCGGCTGCGTCGTTGGCTGGGTCACAGGCGCGGCGGGCAGATAGCGGGCTGTGGTAGCGGCGCCGCCTGTTTCGCTGCTGGAGGCGGTTGCGGCTGAGGCGCCGCTGGTTGCTGAGCTTGGCGCCACGGTGGGAGCAGGCTGCAAGTGGCGGCGCCGCCTGCTTCGCTGTCAGGCGGCGACGTGCCGGAGCCCTTGGCACGTCCGCCGGCGACGAAACCGGAGCTGACGCCTGATTTGCCAACTTGCGGCGGTTGCCAGAGCAGGTACCAGAGAGCGCCGCCGGCAATGACCAGCAGCGTAACGCTCAGCAAGAGGAGCAGAATGTTCTCGCGTCGCTTCCGAGTCCTCGGTGAAAGGCGGCCGGGTCGGGAAGCACCCGGTAGACTCTCACCGGATCGGTGATGTTCTTGACCTTACGATCACCGAGCGACTCGTATCCGCAAACCAGCTTATGCTTTATCTGCTCGTAAATGCCGCCGGAGATGTACACCTGGCCGGGATCGGCAATGCCTCAAGGCGCGTAGCAATGTTGACGCCATCGCCATAGATGTCGTCTGTTTCGATGATGACGTCGCCAAGATTGACGCCAATCCGGTACTCGATCCAATGATGCTTCGGCAGCGATGCGTTGCGGCCGACCAGGTTCTGCTGGATGACGATGCTGCACCGGACGGCTTCGACGGGACTGTCGAAAATCGCGATAAAGCCGTCGCCGGTGGTTTTAACGAGCTTCCCGTGGTGCTCTGACGATGCTGGGTTCGATGAGATCGCGCTCGATCCGCTTGACGCGCGTGTGCGTTCCTTCTTCATCGATTTGCATCAGGCGGCTGTAGCCGCGCGATATCGCCCGCAACGATCGCGGCAAGACGGCGCGGCGTCGGCTTCGCGCGGTGGCTCGCGCAGTGGCTCACGTCCCGACTTGAAGTCGCAGATCTCGGCCATGGCTCAGACTGGCTTTCTTGAATCGGCTGCGCAATTTACAGCAAGTTAGGCAAACAATCCTGTCCAGCGTCAAAAAGCCTAATCGTATTGAAGGTCCACGGCAAACAGCCATGGCACAGGTTCCGCATTAGTTGATGAGGCTAAGTCCGAGTGCAATAGCGCCCACCAGAATGAGGCTGACGGCCCAGGACGTATCCAGATTGAACCAGCTCCGCGATACGAATTTGAGACCAAGATAGCGGTAGACCAGCCACGCCAAGCATCCGCCGGCGGCGATCATCGCGATGGCGTGGACGACGGAGACCAGCACGGCCATGCCGAGATTGGCGTTGATGAGGGCGCCGGCCGCCTCGTGGCCCTTGTCGAGGTCGGCGGCCCGGCAGAGCCCGAGATAGATCGGCACGAGCATCAGTCCCGCGCCATGCGCGATCGCCACGGCGAAGGACCAGAGCCCCAGTTGCGTCGGCCGTATCCGCGCCAGCGCCCGCGGATGGCGCCGGTTGACAAGCCGGAAGATGCCGAACCCGATGACAAGGAGGCTGGCGCCGATCTGTATCTGGCGCTGCCATTCGACGAGGGCGACCAGCAGCGCGAAGGGAAGGATCACCAGGAGCATCGCCAGCAGATGGCCGACCGTCAGCGGCCAAAGCGCCGCCACCAGGGCGCGCGAACTCCTTTCCATCAATCCGGCCGAAACGGCGAGCGGCCACCCCATTCCCGGGTTCACCCCGTGATAGAGGCCGCTCGCGACGACAGCCAGCCAGAGCCAGGCAGGTGTCCAATCCGCTCCGCTCAAATTCAAACCGACGGATAGCAGAACGAATCCGTCGAGCAGTCGCCGCCGTCGAGCCGGATCTGATGCGCCCGGTATCCGTCGGGGAAGCTCACCCAGTAGTCCTTTGCCAGCTCGAGGCCGCCGCCCGGGTTTGCATTGGCCATGACCTCGGCGCCCGGCACTCCGTCGGGATAGAACTGGTTGTCCCACGTCGAGTAGAGCGAGTTGGTCCAGTACACCCGCTTGCCGTCGCGGCTGATCTCGACCATCTGCGGACCGCCTGCATACGCCTTGCCGTTCGGGTGAGGCGTGCGGCGGGCGATGCCGCCGACGTGGACCGAGCCCGCAAGCTTCGGCTTCCTCGGGTCGGTGACGTCGTACTGACGCATCTCGCCGGTGCCCCAGCAGGCGACGTAGAGGAACTTGTCATCCATGGACAGGTCGATGTCGGTCACCAGCGGCGGCACTGCGCCAAAGCCCTGCAGCAGCGGCGGCAGCTGGTCCTTCGGCGCGGGCTCGGGCGGGATCGTCGCCGTCTTCTCGATGTGAAACTTGCCGCCCTCGCGCCACCAGGTCCAGATCGAGCCTTCGAGGTTCGTGGTGTCGACCACGACGCCCAGGAAGCCGTACTCGCGAACGGGATCGTGCGCGGGGCGCACTTCCAGCGCCATTTGATGGTTGGCGCCGAGATCGATCGTCTGGACATTGCGCCGGGCCCGCAGATCCCAGAAGTGGATCCGATGGCCATACTTGTTCGAGAGCAGATCCTCCGGCACGATCCCGTTCTCGAACTGCGGCGGCAGCGCCCACTCGCTCGTCACCATGTAGTCGCGCGGCAGGTTCCACCAGAAGTCATAGTGCAGGGTCTGGGGACCACGATCGATCTCCCAGCGTCCGAGGACATCGAACGTCTCGCAGTCCATGATGAAGACGCCGGGCGGTCCATCGGTGCCATCCTTGCCGCCGCCGCCGAGCGTGCTGACGTAAATGCCTTCCGGCCCGCAATGGACCGTGTGGGGCCGCGAGTAGCCGGTCTTCTTGAAGATCTCCTCGGGCTCGATGATCTTGTGGATCTTCGCCTTGGTGGGATCGGGCTTCGTATCCACGATATAAATGCGCGAGGACCGGATCCCGGGGATGATGAGGTAGCGCCGCTCGAGGAACGCGTGGCCGGTGAGCGGCGACAAGGCCGACGAGCAGGCGTTCCAGCCGAAATGGTGAAACTCGTCGCCCTTGTTGGGCATCGTCACCGTGTGGACGACTCTGACTGAAGGTCGGCGAGCCGGGCTTCACGTCGATCACCGCGAGCGCGTCGGGTTTCGAGAAGTCCGGGCTGAGCAGCAAGGTGTAGGCGAAGCTCTCCGGCGGAGCTTCCATTGCAAGCTTCGGCGATGCGTGAAACGTCGGGTCGGGCCTCGATCGTTCATCGTACTGCCTCCCTGTTTGCCTGATGTGGCATCAGCACGGACTCAGCGGCATATCGGCAGAAAGAAATCACCCGGCTCGTTGAGTTCCTCTTGCGAGTGCCGCCGGCCGGGGGTTGCTTGGAGACTACACCTCAACACGACCCGGCGAAAGGAACGAAGCGGTAACCGATGTCGCAGCCGACGCGGCGAGCAGCCGCCCCGGCTGTAGCGCTGCCGGTGGCTCGCGACATTTGAAATCGAACTTGTATTTGTTTGCGGCCGCGGGAGTTCTAATGCCCCACAATCTCCGGCACCCGCGTCGCCGGCGGCGTGTTGCGGCTGCGCTGGGTGCGGACGATGCCGTCGATGATGGTCATGCCGATGCCGGGCAGGTCGCCGAGCTGCACGCTGTCCAGAATGTTCTTGCCGGGCGAATGCTGCGCCTTGTCCATGATGACGAAGTCGGCGGAGCGGCCGACCTCGATGATGCCGCAATCGAGCTCGCGCATCCGCGCGGTGTTGCCGGTGGCAAGGCAGAACGCGATTTCCGCCGGCAGCTCGCCGAGCGAGGACAGCATCGACACCATGCGCAAGATGCCGAGCGGCTGCACGCCGGAGCCGGCCGGCGCATCGGTGCCGAGGATGACGCGATGCAGATCGCCCATCTCGCGCGCGGTGCGCAGCGTGAACAGCGCCGAGCGCTCATTGCCGTTGTGAACCAGCTCCAGCCCGCGCTTGCAGCCCTCGCAGATGCAGCGGATCTGGTCGTCGGGCAGCGCGGTGTGGCCGCCATTGATATGGCCGACCACGTCGGTGTCGGCTTCCAGCACCACGTCCTTGTCGATCAGGCCGGAGCCGGGAATCGAGGGACCGCCGGTGTGGATCGTGCTCTGAATGCCGTATTTGCGCGCCCATCCCACCATCTTGCGCGCCGTGGGGCCGTCCTTGACGCCGCCGAGGCCGACCTCGCCGAGCAGCTTGACGCCGGCCGCGGCCAGCTCCTTGAAATCGTCCTCGACCATCTCGCATTCGATCACCGGCGCGCCGGCATGAACCTTCACGCCGCCGGGCCGCAGCGTCCAGAACGCGCGCTGCGCGAAGATCGCCATCGCCTTGAGGCCGACGACGTCGCGGGGCCGGCCGGGCATGTGCACCTCGCCGGCGGAGATCATGGTGGTGACGCCGCCATGCAGATAGCTGTCGATCCAGCCGATCTGGTTCTGCCGCGGCGTCCAGTCGCCGGCGACGGGATGGACGTGGCTGTCGATCAGGCCGGGCGCGACCGTGGTGCCGTTGGCGTCGACGATGGTGGTGGCGCCCTCGGTGTCGACGTCCTTGAGCGCGGCCGATGGCGGTGATCTTGCCGTTCTCGGCGACGATGGTATCGGCATCGAGGATCGGCTTCTCCAGTGCGCCCGACAGCAACAGCCCGATATTGCGGATCACCAGCTTGCTCGGGCCGGTCGCCTGGGGTGCATCGTGGGCCATGGGTTTTCCTTTTTGTTCAATGCCTTCGCAAGGCTTGCGGCCATCTTGCCCGCGGCTTGACGGTCGGGATCAAGCTGGATTATTCATTTGTATACGAACGATCGTATACAAATGGATTTGAGCCGGTCAATCGGCTTCCGGGCAGCGGGAACGGCAAGATGAGCAATTTCAATCAGGAAAGCGTTCTCGAGCGTCCACCACTGGACCGACACGCTGTTCAGCTTCACCACCACCCGCGATCCGTCGTTCCGTTTCCGCAACGGCGAGTTCACCATGATCGGGCTGAAGGTCGGCGAGAAGCCGCTGCTGCGCGCCTACAGCGTCGCCAGCGCCAATTACGAGGACCGGCTCGAATTCTTCTCGATCAAGGTGCCGGACGGACCGCTGACCTCGCGGCTCCAGCATCTGAAGCAGGGCGACGAGATCATCGTCAGCCGCAAGGCGACCGGCACGCTGGTGATCGACAATCTCGAAGACGGCCGCAATCTCTATCTGATCGGCACCGGCACCGGGCTGGCGCCGTTCCTGAGCGTGATCAAGGATCCCGAGACCTACGAGCGGTTCGAAAAGGTGGTGCTGCTGCACGGCTGCCGCCGCGTCGCCGAACTCGCCTATGGCGAGATGATCACCGAGGAATTGCCGAACGACGAGCTGATCGGCGAGCTCGTGCGCAACCAGCTGATCTATTATCCGACCGTGACGCGCGATCCCTTCCGCAACCGCGGCCGCATCACCGACCTGATCACACTCAGGCAAACTGTTCGCCGATATCGGGCCTCGCCTCGCTCGAGCCCGCACATGACCGCGTCATGATCTGCGGCAGCCCGGCGCTGGTCGCGGACACCGCGCACGCTGCTCAGCGGCAAGGGTTTCGTCGAAGGCAATCACGGCGAGCCGGCGCAGTTCGTGGTCGAGAAGGCGTTCGCGGAACGCTGATTACGGTCGGACTGCCGGCGCTTCCAAGGGCATGCCCTTCGCACGCGACATCAGATAAAGCTCGAGCTCGACCAGTTCCGGCGCGCCGTAATCATAGGCCTGCGCGCGGATGCCGGTGATGCAGGCGCGCAGCCGCCGCTGCAGCGAGCCGAGCGACTGCCATTCCAGCCGGTAGATCGGATAGCCGGTCGGATGTCCTTGCGTGATCGCCGATCCCGCCAGCCGCTTGTCCCAATTATCGTCATGGCAATTGGCGCAGCCGAGATTGAGCTGGCCCTGCCGCTGCATGAACAGCTCGCGGCCCTTGGCGACGAACGGCTCGAGCTGCGGATCGGCGCCGGTCTCGATCGGCGACGCCGCGCGATTGCTGCGCGACGAAGGCGGTGAGCGCCAGCAGGTCGCGGCTTTCGTAGGCGAGCGGCGTCGCCTGCTGGTGGTTGGCGCGGCACAGATTGATGCGCTGCTCCAGATCGACGGGACGGCCGAGCGCCTTGTCGAAGGCGGGATAGCGGGCCGCGACGCCCTTCATGCTGGCGCGCGCATCGTTGTGGCAATCGGCGCAGGCCTTGTCCGCGGCGCCGGTCTTGCGGTTCCACAGCGCTTCGCCGTCGAGCACCCACAGCATGCCGGGATTGGCGGTGTCGTCGTCCTGCATCGCCTTGGTGTCCGGCGCCATGAAGCTGTAGCCGGAGCGGCGCTCGGCCTGGCGGGATTTCAGCGGCGAGAACGGTGCCGCCGATCAGCAGCGCCTGCCATCGCGATCGATGCCGGCACATCTCATTCGACGATGATCGAGGCCGAGGCGGTTTCGGAAAATCCGTTGTCGCCGATCCATTCGAATTCGAACTTGCCGCTCTCGGTCGCCGTGGTGAAGAAGGTGATGAACGGATTGGCCGCGATCGCCGGAAACAGATCGGCGCGGAAGATCTCGGCGCCGTTATAGCGGCAGGTAAAGCTCGTGATGATGTCGCGCGGCACCGACCTCGCCGGTGGCGGTGTGGCGATAGCCGGTCTCCATGATGTGCGACATCAGCGTCTTGATCTCGATGATATCGCCGCGTTTTGCCTTTGCGGGAACGTTGATCAGCGCGGAAGGCATCAGATCACCTCCTCGGTGCAGGCCGCCAGCGTCACCACGACATCGACGCTGGCGGACCAGAACGTAGTCGTCCGACAGCCGCGCGATGGCGACGATCTTCTGGCTGTCGGCGAGCCGGATGCGGGTCGAGACCTGCGCGCGGCCGGCCTGCGGGCCGAGATAGAAATTGCCGATATTCGGCTGCGGGTTCTTCTCGTTGAAGACGTGGATGCTCTTGACGTAGTCCTCCGGCGCCATCGGGTTCTGCGACGCTGACCGTCATCGGCACGGTGTTGCCGTTCTCGACCAGCGGCGGCACGTCGAGCTTGACCTTGCCGGTCTGCACCGCGGCCTCGCCGACGACGTTGCGGATCGCGGAAGCGAGCATCGCCGGCGTCGCCTCGGCGGGCCGCACCGTCACGATCGGGACCGCGCCGAGCACAGCCGCGCCGCCGGCGAGGCCGAGGAACTGGCGGCGTGTGGATTCGATGCGTGCATCATCGTCACTTCCTATTCGCGCAGCGTGACCAGATACGCCACGATATCCTCGATCTGTTCGGCCGACAGGATCGGCTTGCCGCGCCACGCCGGGCCGACGCGAGTCAGGCCGTCGACGCGATAATAGGACGGCATGATCGTCGCGGCATTGAGGCGCGAGGCATCGACCAGCCGAAGCCGAAGCTGGCCTTCCGACCAGCGGCTGCCGGTGCCGGCGAGGCTCGGCGCGAGATCGCCCTGGAACTTCTGTTCGGGAAATGGGCCGCTGTGGCAGAGGATGCAAGTGCTGGTGCGGTCGACGACCAGCGCGCGGCCGCGCGCCGCGTCGCCTCGCGTGTCCGTGAGCGATTCCGGGATCGCATCGCCCGACGACGGCATAGGGCCGCAACGCCTGCGCGCCGCGCCGGGCAGTGCAGCAACGCCGCCAGCGAGCCAGCGCCGCCGACATGGATTGCCGATCTAGCCAAACGCGTCCACCGTGATGGTCTTGAACCAGTTCTCACGCACGCTCCGCCTCGCGCGCGCGCACCTCGCGCGGCGCATCGACCGGGCTGGTCGCGACCTTCGACCTCCGCGAACTGGCCGTCCTTCGGGCTGATAGACGCCCGACAGCGAGAACGCGTAGCCGGGCGCGACCGTGTTGTAGCAGGCGCCGGTCAGCCGTGGCGTCTCCGGCGATTTGCCGGAGAGCATGTTCACGATCGCGGCGGCGCAGGCCTTGCCTTGCGCGCTGCGCGGCGGAAGCGGATTTCGGAATGCCGCCGGCGATAGCAGGCGTCGCCGATGACATGAATATTGGGCACGAGCTTCGAGGCAAAGCTGACGGGATCGATCGGACACCAGCCGGTGTTGTCGGCCGCGCCCGCGATCTCGGCGATGCGGCCGGCCTTTTGCGGCGGGATCACGTTGGCGACCTGCGCGGTGTAGTTGCCGAAATCGGTGATGATGGTGTTGGTCGCGGGATCGACCGACGTCACCCGGCCGCCTTGCGACAGCGCGATCCGCTCGATCATGCCGGGATAGAGTTCCTTCCAGGCGGTCTCGAACAGCTGTTGCTGCGAAAAGCCGTCCTTGGCGTCGAGGATCAGGATCTTCGAGCGCGGCTTTCGCTCTTCAGATAATGCGCGATCAGGCTGGCGCGCTCGTAAGGCGCGGGCGGACAGCGCAGCGGCGCCGCCGGCACCGCGAGCACGACCGTGCCGCCGTCCTCCATGGCTTCGATCTGCTTGCGCAAGCAGCATGCGTCTGCTCGCCGGCCTTCCACGCATGCGGCATCCTTGCGGCAGCCGTCTTCGTCATAGCCGGGCAGCGCGTCGAAGCGCAGGTCGATGCCGGGCGCCAGCACCAGGCGGTCGTAGCTGACCGAACTGCCGTCGGCGAGGCCGACGCTGCGCGCCTGCGGATCGATCTTCGCGGCCGCCTGCGCGATCGACGGTCACGCCTTCGGCGGCGATCCTGTCATAGGTGAACTGCTGCGCCTGCAGTTCCCGCAAGCCCGCGATCACCTCGTTGCTGAACGGGCAGGCGGTAAAGATCCGGTTCGGCTCGATCAGCGTCACCTGCAATTCGGGATCAAGCCGCTCGCAGCGCCCGCGCGCAGCTGGCGCCGCCAAAGCCGCCGCCGATCACGACGATGCGCGCCGCCGATTGCGCGAAGGAAGGCGCACGGCAAAGCTGACGCCGCAGCCGACGCGGCGATACCGCGAGCGACATCTCTGCGCGTCAGCAGGCGCGTGGCGTCCATGGGCACAATCCGGAAAGGAGCAGGCGGCGGCCGTCGAGGCCGCCGCTCGCGCAATGTCAGGCGAAGCGTGATGTTCTGGTCCTTCAGCGGCACCGAACGGATGCGTTTGCCGGTCGCCGCGAAATAGGCGTTGAGCACCGCCGGCGCCGCCACGCAGATGGTCGGCTCGCCGACGCCGCCCCAGAAGCCGCCGCTCGGCATCACGATCGATTCCACCTTCGGCATCTCGCTGATCCGCATCGAATTGTAGGTGTCGAAGTTGGTCTGCTCGATGCGGCCGTCCTTCACCGTGCATCCGCCGTAGAACAGGCCGGACAGGCCGTAGACGAAGGAGCCCGCGATCTGCCGTTCGATCTGCGCCGGATTGACGGCGTAGCCGGGATCGGTGGCGGCAACGATGCGATGCACCTTGATCTTGTTGCCGTCGGTCACCGAGATTTCGGCGGCGCCGGCGACGTAGCTGCCATAGCCCATCGTGCTGGGCGATGCCGCGATAGACGCCTTGCGGCGCCGGCTTGCCCCAGCCGATCTTCTCGGCCACCGCATTGAGCACGGCGAGATGCTTTGGATGCTTCGTCATCAGCTTGCGGCGGAACTCGAGCGGATCCTGGCCGACCGCATGCGCCAGCTCGTCCATGAAGCATTCGAGATAGATCGCGTTGTGATTGACGTTGACGCCGCGCCAGAAGCCCGGCGGGACGTGCGGATTGCGCATCGAATGCTCGACCAGCAGGTTCGGAACGGTATAGCCGATCGCCGCATTCGCCGGTGGCGATTGAGGCCCTGGAACGCGACCGGGTCCATGCCGTTCTCCAGCGCTGCCGGGCGCACGGCGAACAGGATCGATTGTCCCGACAGCCGGATATGCAGCGCGGTCAGATTGTTGTCGGCATCGAAGGCGCCGGTCAATTTGCACTGCGTGACCGGATGATAGTCGCCGTGCTGCATGTCCTCTTCGCGCGACCACAACAGCTTGATCGGCGTGCCCGGCATCTGCTTGGCGATCGCGACCGCCTGCCGGACATAGTCGGTCATGGCCGCGGCGGCCGAAGCCGCCGCCGAGCATCTGCTTGTGCACGTCGCATTTGTCGGCCGGCAGGCCGGAGGCCTCCAGCGTCAGCGGCGAACGCCGCTTCGCCGTTCTGCGTGCCGCACCAGACCTCGCATTTGTCCGCGGTGTAGAGCGCGGTGGCGTTGAGCGGCTCCATCGCGGCGTGGTTCTGGTAGGGATAGTTGTAGACCGCCTCGACCTTCTTGGCCGCGCTCGGCGATCGCGGCCTTGGCGTCGCCGTTCTGGTTGCCGACAAAGGCGGGCTGCGCATTGTCGAGACCTTCGGCCAGCCATTTCGCGATCGACTCGCTCGAGACCTTGGCGTTGTCGCCTTCGTCCCAGACGATCGGCAGCGCATCGAGCGCGGTCTTGGCGTGCCACCAGGTATCGGCGACGACGGCGACGGCGCTGTCGCCGACCCGCACCACCTTCTTGACGCCCTTCATGCCCGCGATCTTGGCTTCGTCGAAGCTCTTCAGCTTGCCGCCGAACACCGGGCAATCCTTGATCGCGGCGTTGAGCATGCCCGGCAGCTTGACGTCGATGCCGTAGATCATCTTGCCGGTGGTCTTGTCTGCCGGTGTCGAGCCGCTTGATCGGCCTTGCCGGCGATCTTCCAGTCCTTGGGATCCTTCAGCTTGACGTTCGGCCGGCGGCTCCAGCTTGGCGGCGGCTTCCACCACCTTGCCGTAGGTCGTGGTCTTGCCCGACGGCGTGTGCGTGATGACGCTGTTGGCGGCGGTGCATTCGGCGACCGGCACCTTCCACTCGTTGGCGGCGGCCTGCACCAGCATCATGCGCGCGGTGGCGCCGCCCTTGCGGACATATTCCTGGCTGAGTGCGGATGCCGCGGCTGCCGCCGGTCGAGAAATCGCCCCAGGCGCGCTTGCGGGCGACGCTTTGGCCCGGGCGTCGGATATTCGGTGGTGACCTTCGACCAGTCGCATTCGAGTTCTTCGGCGACGAGTTGGGCAAGGCCGGTGAGCGTGCCCTGTCCCATCTCCGAGCGGGCGATGCGGATCACGACGGTGTCGTCGGGCCGGATCACCACCCAGGCGTTGACTTCAGGCGAGCCATCGGCGGCGCGCGACCACGGTCGGGTCCGCCGAAAGGGAATATCGAGGCCGAGCGACGAGTCCGGCGCCCGACGGCGGCGGTGCCGACCACGAAGGCGCGGCGGTTGAGCCTGGGCGAGATGTGCTGTTCATGGCTGCCTCCTCACGCGTTCGCGGCGGCGTGGATTGCCTCGCGGACCTGCTGGAAGGTGCCGCATCGGCAAATATTGGTGATGGCCTCGTTGATGTCCTGGTCGGTCGGCTTCGGCTTCTCCTTGAGAAGCGCCGCCACCGCCATGATCATGCCGCTCTGGCAATAGCCGCATTGCGGAACGTCGTTGGCGATCCAGGCCTGCTGCACCTTATGCAGCGCGCCATTGGCTGGCGAGACCCTCGATCGTGGTGATCTGTTTGCCGACGGCTTCGCTGACCGAGATGCCGCAGGAGCGCATCGCGACGCCGTCGATATGGACCGTGCAGGCGCCGCATTGTGCAATGCCGCAACCGTATTTGGTGCCGGTCAGTCCGACATTTTCCCGGATCGCCCAAAGCAGCGGCGTGTCGTCTTCGACGTCCACATTGATTGATTTGCCGTTGATGGTGAGGTTTGCCATCGCGTATCCCCTGTTAGTTCAATTCATCAATTGAACCTCGCGCGCGAAACTGGCCTCGAAACTGGAACAGTTCAAATCAAGAAAATGCGTTTGCGATAACGGAAGAAAATTGATTGGCCGGTGTTGCAAACTTGGCCTGCCATTTTCAACATGACAGACATGTGTTTCGTCATGGAACTTTCGCCGGGCTTAGAAAACACATCGCGTGGCGCTGTGGTTTGCGCGATTTGAAGGCATCGAGAATTTCGGCGCAGACCGGGCCCGCCTTGCTGCACTGGGCGGCGGACCGCGGCCGGATGCAGCAGTAGAAGCGCATCGGCCAGTAGGCTGTGAAGTCGCACAATTCATCCGATTACGTTCGCGGCGGCCCCACCGCAAGGCGCAGGAAACTCATCACGCTGCCGAGTGCGGCAAATCCGGCGCCGAGTGCCAATGCAAGCGTTGCGCCGCCGTGACCGCCAAGCGCAAAGCACAGCGCCGCGAACGCAGCCCCGTCGTTTGTCCGGTCAGCCGTGCGGTCGCCACGATGCTGCTGGCGCTGCCGCTGCGATGCGACGGCGCGCTCGACATCAACGCGCGCAAATTCGGCGTTTGGAAGAAACCAAACCCGATCCCGCACACCACCATGCGCCAGACGATATTGGCAATGCCGGGTTCCGGCGGCAGCGTCGCCAGCAGCACCATTCCGACGCCAAGCAGCGCCAGGCCAATCCCGCCGAGAATCCCGACCGGAAAGCGGTCGGACAGCCGGCCGCCGATCGGCGCCATAATCGCCACCACCAGCGGCCACGGCGTCATGAAGAAGCCGGTCTCGACCTGCGTGCGCATCAGCACGTCCTCGAAATAGAACGGCAGTGAAACGAAGGAGAGGCCCTGCACCGCGAACGAGCAAACAGAAGTAGCCGCCGACAGCGCGAACATCGGCCGCCGGAACAGGTCGATCGGCAACATCGGCGCCGGATGATCCGCGTGCCGGCGGGTCAGGATCCAGCCGAGGATGATGGCGCCGACCAGTTCGCCTGATACAAGCGCCGCCGGGGCCTTGTGTGCCGCACTGCCGATGCCAATGATGAAGAGGCCGAGGCAGCTTGCGGTCAGCGCCGCGCTCGCAAAATCGAATGCGTGCGTCGCGCGCGGCGTACGCGGCAGCGTCTTCAGTCCGATCCACACCGCCAGCACGCCGAACGGGATGTTGATCGCAAACAACCACGGCCACGGACCGAGCGCCAGGATGGCCGAGGCGATCGTCGGCCCGAATGTGAAGGCGGCGCCCACCACCAGCGCGTTATGGCCAAAACCACGGCCGAGCATATGGGTCGGGTAGACGAAGCGAACCAGCGCCGCATTCACGCTCATGATGCCGCTGGCACCAAGCCCCTGCAGCGTCCGCGCGGTCAGAAGACTGGGCAACGACCACGCCAAGGCGCAGCCGAGCGAAACCAACGTGAACAGCAAAGACCGCCAACATAGATGCGCTCATGGCCGACGATTTCGCCGAGCGCGCCGAGCGGCAGCAGCGTCGCGACCAGCGCGATCTGATGAGACATTGACGACCCAGACCACGTCCGCCGGGCTGACATGGAGGTCGGCGGCAATCGCGGGCAGCGCGATGTTGGCGATCGCCGTATCCAACGAGGCCAGCGCCAATGCAGTGAAAATCGCCGCGACCGCCCAGCGCCGGAGTTCCGGCGGCAAGCCGTCGATCACGGGCTTGGCGGGCGGCTTCGCGGTCGGTTCGGATGACATCGTGATCGGGCTTTCCACGGCTGGCGCGCGTGCGCCATCGTGGGCCGTGTACTACGGACGCTGGCCGCGCCACAGGCGCGCCGCTGCATGATGCGTATGCGAAGGGACGGCGTGCGCGCCCGAAATAGAAGAGATCACGCGTTTGGCGGCTCGAATTGCCCGCTTCTGCGGCATTTCCGCCGCCAACTTTCTGCTAGCTTTCCGCGTGCCGCCCGATCGACTAGGCTTCCTTTCGCATTGCGGTTGCAAGAGCGAAACAAGATCCGAAAACGGACGGTCGCAGGCTGAGGGGAAGAGCTTTGGACGGACAGGCGAGCCGGCGCAGCGAAGTCATGCGTAGCGCCAGTGAGGGATGCGCCGGCGCGCATGGGCTGGCCTGTGGGTTTCGCTCCTGCTGGCGATCCTGGGCTTTCTCGTCATCTATCCGATCCTTATGCTGCTGCTCGGCGCGCTCACCGACACCAATCCGGTGGTCGACGGCATCAGCCTCAGCCATCTTTCGATCGCAAACTTCCTCGTCGTGCTGGCGAACCCGAACGTCGCCGAGGCGCTGCTCAACACGCTTGATCGCCTGCGGCGGCGGCACCGCGATCGCGGTCGTGATCGGGCTGGCTGTTCTCCTGGATCGTCGTTCGCACCAATACGCCGTTCAAGGGTTTCATCGCCGCCGCCAGCATCCTGCCGCTGTTCGCGCCGCCGCTGGTCGCGGGCGTGGCATGGGCGATCCTCGGCTCGCCCAAGACCGGCCTGATCAACACCATGTTCAAATGGATCGGGCCTCGACTGGCGCGTCGACTTCTATTCGCTGTGGGGCCTGGTGTTCGTGTTCGGCATCTATTACGCGCCCTATGTCTACATGTTCACCTCCTCGGCGCTGCGCAACATGGATCCGAGCCTGGAGGAGGCCGCCGAAATCTCCGGCGCCAGCGCGTTCGCGACGCTGTTCTCGGTGACGTTCCCGCTGATCATGCCGGCGATCGTCTCGGGCATGCTGCTGTCGTTCATCGTGATGCTCGGCATCTACGGCATTCCGGCGGTGCTGGGCGCGCCGACCAATATCGGCGGTGCTGACCACCTATATCTTCAAGCTCACCAACTGGTCGCCGCCGCTCTACAATACCGCGGCCGCGGTTGCGATCATCCTGATGGTCGTCACCGGCGCTGCTGGTGTTCCTGCAGCAGAAGGTGCTGAGCGGCCGCAGCTACACCACCGTCGCCGGCAAGGCGTTCCGTCCGCGCAGCCTCGATCTCGGCCGCTGGCGCTGGTTCACCTTCGCGCTCGGCATCGTCTATCTGCTGGTCGTGGTGGTGCTGCCGACGCTCGCGCTGATCGTGGCGGCGTTCCGCAAATTCATGTTCATCCGCGACGTCAGCCAGCCTGTTCGACATGCGGCAATATTCGCTGATGCATTTTCACAGCATCTTCGACAATCCGCTGACGATGCGATCGATCTACAACGCGGTCGAGGTCGGCGTGATCACCGCCGTGGTCGGCGGCGCGCTGGCGTTTGCGATCGGCTACACCATTCACCGCACCCAGGTGACGGGCCGGCGCTGGATCGACCTGATCTCGACCGTGCCGGTCGCGATCCCGGGCCTCGTGGTCGGCGTCGCCTATCTCTGGGCCTGGATCGGCATTCCCGGCGGCCTCTACGGCACGATCTGGATTCTGGCGCTGGCCTTCATCGCGCGCTTCATGCCGGATACGGTCAAGGCGCTGTCGACCTCGTTCCTGCAAATCCATCGCGAGCTGGAAGAAGCCGCCTGGGTCTGCGGCAAGGGCATGCTCGGCACCATCAGGACGATCGTGCTTGCCGCTGGCGCGGCCGGGCGTGATCGCCTCGATGACGCTGCTGTTCGTGCTGGCGATCCGCGAACTCGGCTCGTCGCTGTTTCTCTACACCAGCAACACCATGGTGATGTCGGTGTTGCTGCTCGACTATTACGAAGGCGGCAATCTCGGCAAGACCGCCGCCTTCAGCCTGGTGCAAACGGTCTTGCTCGGCGTTCTCATCGGCGGCGCCAACTGGCTGTCGCGCGGCGCGGCGCAGGGCAGCGTCGCCCGCACGGGATAAAAAAGTAAGGGGAGGATTGGCTATGAACAGAAGGATCTTCACCAAAATAGCCGCTGGCGCGGCATTGCGGGCCATCGCACTGAGCGGCGCGTCGGCGCAGGCGCAGGAATTCGGCTCGCCCGAACTGATCGCCGCGGCGAAGGCGGAAGGCAAACTGGTGTTCTACACCGCGAATTTCGCCGAGGTCGAACAGCAGGTCATCAAGGCCTTCAACAAGCGCTTTCCGGAGATCAAGGTCGAGATGGTGCGCGCGCCGGGCGGCCAGCTGATCACCCGCGTGAAGACCGAGGCCGCGGCCGGCAAGCTGATCGCCGACGTGGTCGATCATTCCGACCGCGGACTGATGGCAGGCGCTGGTCGACCTGTTCCAGGATTATGCGCCGCCGAATGCGGCCGACTACAATCCCGATGCGCAGATTTCGCCCAAGCTGTGGCCGCGCGCCACGCTGGTTTGGTCGATCGCCTACAATACCGAACTGGTGAAGAACCCGCCGAAGTCCTGGATGGATCTGACCAAGCCTGAATACGACAAGATGACCGGGCAGGTGTTCGCGCAATCCGGCGGCACCACCTGGACCCGCATCATGTTCGAGCGCCAGGTGCTGGGCGAGGACTATTGGGCCAAGCAGGCCGCGACCCATCCGATCCTCTATCCATCGGGCGCGCCGATGGCGGATTCGCTGGTGCGCGGCGAAGTCGCGATGGGCCCCTTGCTCTACAATGCGATCTACCCGAAACAGAAGGACGGCGCGCCGATCAAGATTTTCTTCCCGCCCGAGGGCGCGCCGGTCAATCCCTATGCCACGGGGATTCCGAAGACCGCAGCGCATCCCAATGCCGCGAAACTGTTCCTCAACTGGTGCCTTTCGAAGGAGGGACAGGGCTTCATGATCAGGGAGCTGGGCAACCTCACCTCGCTCAAGGAACACCGTTCTACCCTGAGGGTTTCGATCCCGAAGGCTGGTCAAAGTCTGGTTTCCGAAGTTCGACGAGTATGTGAAGCTGCACGCCGCCTGGGTCGCCGATTGGGACAAGACCTTCGGCTACCGGCAGTGAGCGTGCACGCATGAAGCGGATCCGATTCATGACGGCGACGCTCGAAGTTACCGACCTGCGCAAGCAGTTCGCGATCGGCCGCCCGGCGATCGACGGCGTCAGCTTTGCCGTGCCGGCGCGGCGAGATCGTGGTACTGCTCGGGCCGTCCGGCTGCGGCAAGACCACGACGCTGCGCTGTGTCGCCGGGCTGGAGCATCCGACATCAGGCGAAATCAGCATCGCCGGCCGCGTGGTGTCGTCGCCCGCGCGCGGCATTCTGGTGCCGCCGCGGTTGCGCGATCTCGGCATGGTGTTTCAGTCCTACGCGGTATGGCCGCATATGACGGTGCGGCAGAACGTGGTCTATCCGCTCAAGCACCGCAAGATCTCGCGCGCCGATGCCCGCCGCAAGGTCGACGAGGCGCTCGAGCTGGTCGGCCTGTCGGAATATGCCGACCGGCCGGTGGTCGCGTTGTCGGGCGGCCAGATGCAGCGCGTCGCGCTGGCGCGCAGCATCGTCTACCGGCCGCAATTGCTGCTGCTCGACGAGCCGCTGTCGAACCTCGACGCCAAACTGCGCCTGCGGCTGCGCGACGATCTGCGCGTCATCCTCAAGCAGACCGGCATGACCGCGCTTTATGTCACCCACGACCAGGCCGAGGCGGTGGTGCTCGGCGACCGCATCGGCGTGATGCGCGACGGCAAGCTGTTGCAGATGGATACGCCGGACGCGATCTATAACCGTCCGGCGGACCTGTTCGTCGCCAATTTCACCGGCGCCACCAACGAACTTGCGGGCACCCTGGTGTCGCGCAATGGCGACTATCGGCCTGGTCGATTTCGGCGAGGGCCGGCGCGGCGAGGTGGCGTTGCTGCATTCGCTCGCTTCCGGACGAGAAGGTGCGGATCGCGCTTGCGGCCCGGAAAACATCACGATCGGCCAGCACAACGGCGCCAACATTTTTCCCGCCCGCGTGCTCGACCGCCGCTATCAGGGCACACAGACCGCCTACGGCATCGAACTGTTCGGCCAGCGGCTGGAAGTACTCGAACTCGGCACCGCGGCCCGGCATCAGGTCGGCGTCGAGACCCGGTTTCGCTGCCGCGCGAAAGCTGCTGGGCCTATCGCGACACCGGGCCATGCGTCGTATGAATAGCGGCCTGGATCGACGAGGGCGGATGCGGAAGGATTACGATCTCGTGCAGACCTATCTCGGCATCGAAAAGCCGTTCGCGGTCGAGGCTTCGTTCACCAGCAGGCTGCTCGATCCCCGCCGTCAAGATGGATGCCAGCAAGGTCGAGAAGTGAGGTCTCATGGCGCCCGTGCTCAATCCCAGGCTCGCGATAAATCCGCCGCGCATAGGCGCCGAATTCGTCGGTCGTCTTGATCGGCAAGCGCCCGCGGAAACGGCAGGTCGATCGGGAAATATTCCGCCATCCGCGCCGGGCCGGCGGTCAGCACGGCGCAATGCGAGGCGAGGAACACCGCTTCCTGGATGCTGTGGGTCACGAACATGATGGTCTTGCCGCTCTCGCGCCAGATCCGCAGCATTTCGAGATTCATCTGTTCGCGGGTCAGCGCGTCGAGCGCGCCGAACGGTTCGTCCATCAGGATCAGCTTTGGATCGTGGATGAAGGCGCGCGCGATCGCGGTGCGCTGCTGCATGCCGCCGGACAATTGCTGCGGATATTTGTCCTCGTAGCCGGCGAGCCCAACCAGGTTGAGCAGATCGCGGGCGCGGGTCGCGTGCCGCCTTCATCGGCAGGCCGACGATTTCGGCCGGCAGCAGCACGTTGTCGAGAATGGTTCGCCATTTCAGCAGCAGCGCCTGCTGGAACACCATGCCGATATCGCGCGCGGGGTCGAACGGCGTTTTCGAGTTGCCGATCTTGATGGTGCCGCCGTCGGCGTCGTGCAGCCCGGCCAGGATCTTCAGCACCGTGGTCTTGCCGCAGCCGGACGGGCCGACCAGCGAGACCAGCTCGCCTTCGCTGACGTCCATGGTGACGTCGGAGACGGCGAGGAATTCCGTGCCCTTGGACCGATAGACCTTGCGGACGTTGCTGCAGGCTGATGAAGGGCTCTTCGGCGCGTCATGCCAGCCATTTCTGCAGGTTCGCCTTCACGAAGGCGTCGTCGGAGAGATCGGCATGCTCGCGGCAGACGCGGTCGATCTCCTGCATCTGGCCGGGGCTGAGGCCCTCGGCGGGATCGAGACACCACAGCCCCTGCATCAGTCCCCTGCCGCCGCAGGATTTCATGGCAGCCGGCGATGCAGCCGTGAAAATTGTTGGCGACATCGAAGAACGCGCTGTTGCAGTCGGTGACGCGGGCATCGAGCGCCAGCAGATCAGCCGGCAGGCTGTCCTTGCCGCGCGCGGCCTTGCACATCTCGAACTGCTTGATGGCGCTCGCGGTCCACACCGACCAGTGGCCGAGCAGGCCGCCCTTGAAATAGGCGCGGGTGGTGACGCCCTTGTCGCGCAGGTCGAACGGCAGCGTGAGATCGAGCAGGATGTGATCGTCATTGCCGGTATAGAGCGCGACGCGGTCGAGCGCGCCGGCCGCCGCCACGCCGCGCAGGACGTCGAGCGTGCGGTAGCGGTTGAACGGCGCGATCTTGATGGCGATGACATTGTCGATGGTCGCGAAGCGGCGCCAGAAATCGGCGCTGAGGATGACGCCGCCGACCGCCGGCTGCAGGTAGAAGCCGACCAGCGGGATTTCGCGCGCCACCGCCTCGCAATGCGCGATGATCTCGTCCTCGGATGCCGATTTCATCGCGGCAAGGCTGAGCAGGCCGGCGTGGTAGCCGATGCCGCGTGCGGTTTGCGCTTCCGCGATGGCTTGCTGGGTCGGGCCGGCGAGCCCCGCGACCATCGCGAGCGGCCGCTTGGTCCAGCAGGCCGCGGTCTCCGCCGCCAGTTCCAGCACCGGGCTGGTACAGGCCGACGTCGCGGATCGCGAATTGCGTGGTGTGAACGCCGACGGCCAGTCCGCCGGCGCCGGCATCGATGATAATAGCGCGTCAGCGCCCGCTGATGCCTGATATCGAGCGCGCGGTTGGCGTCGAGCGCGAGCGGATGCGCGGGGAGTACCGTGCCGTCGGCGATCAGCTTCCGAATCGTCGGCCTTGATCTCGCTATGATGCATGAACGCTATTCCTATCCAAATTCCGGGCCGGCGACGGCGAACGGCAGTTGCGCGGGCGCGACTGGTGGCGCGGCCGAAGCGCATGCGCTGAAACGGCCGCTCGATGTTCCAGCCCGATGCGGATGAGGCCGCTGCAGAAATTCTTCCTGCGAGTGGACGGCGTCGATCAGCCAGGGTCCGGTCTCGGAGCGCGACGATGGCGTCGACCAGCGCGAGCGCCTGATCGGCGCGATCGGCGCAGCAGCGGGCCGATATGACGCGCGGTGCGTCCGTCGCGGACGAGGGCCATGGCGTCGATCATGCAGACACGATGCGGGAGCCCGGACGTCGCGGCAAATTCCGACAGCAACGTGCTGCGGTCGAATCCCATGGCGCTGGCATCGCGCGCGATCAAGTGCGTCGAGGTTGCCGGCCGATAGCGGCAGCGGGACGTCGCTCGGCTGTCTGGCGGCTTCGCCAGCCGCAGCCGCCGCAATTGCAGCGTCGGCGTGAAGCCGAGCGGGCCGTAGACGGCGGCGCCGTCGGGCGTCGCATCCAGCCAGGCGGTGAGGCCGCGCCGTTGCCGCCGCGTCGAGGCAGGCATCGACCAGCTGCGTCGCAATGCCGCGGCGGCGCCAGTCCGCGGTCACCAGCACCATGCTGATCCAGGCATTGCCGGCGGAGTAGGGCAGCAGCGCCGCGGTCGCGACCAGCCGCTCGCCGTCGCGCATGCCGAACACGACGTCCCTGGCTCAGGAAGAACCGCCAGTCGGCCTCGTTCTGGTTCCAGCCCGCTTCGGTCGACAGCACCAGCCCGGCCTGCGCATCGCCGACGCCGAGCTCGACGATGCCGATCGGCTCAGTAGCGGCCATCGCGCACCTCGTATTTGGTGGGCTTGCCGAGGCTCGGCATCGATCGCGACACCCAGTCGGCGGTCCAGCTGATCGAGCTGCTCGGTATCGACGATCGGCAGGCCAAACAGTTTCACCGCCTGCGAGGTGTCGGTGAGCCATGCCGTCGGCTCTTCCTTGCCGACGATGACGGGCGCGCGGCCGAAACGCTGGCCGAATTTTGCGGCGAGATCGCGCACGGCCAGAATCTCGTGGCCGCTGACATTGATCGGCGAGGTCGGCGTATCGCAATGCGCCAGACAGCGCAGCGCCTGCGCGGAGGCGTCGCCCTGCCAGATGAAATTGACATGGCCGAGGCTGACGTCGATCGGCTTGCCCTGCAGCACCTTGCTCGCGATGTCGTGCAGCACGCCGTAGCGCATGTCGATCGCGTAGTTGAGCCGGAACAGCCGGCCGGGCGTCGAATACTTTTGCGAGAAATATTCGAACATGCGCTCGCGCCCGACGCAGGATTGCGCGTATTCGCCGGGCGGATTGGGCGCCATGTCCTCGTCCGAGCCTTTGCCGTTCACCGGCACGAACGGATAGACGCAGCCGGTCGAGAACGCGACGATCCGCGAGCCGGCAAAGGCCTGCGCGACCAGCGCAGGGACGTGCGAATTCATCGCCCAGGTCAGCGACAGATCGCCCTCGGCGCCGAACTTGCGCCCGGCCATGAACACGATGTTCGGGACCTTCGGCAGCGCCTTGATGGCGGCCTCGTCGAGCAGGTCGCAATTGATGGTCTCGACGCCGCGCGCCTGCAGCCAGTCCTTGACGCGCGGGATCGCTGAAGCGGGCGACGCCGATGACGCGGCGATCCGGCACGGCGGCCTTGGCGAGGCCCGCCAGCGTCGGTCCCATCTTGCCGGCGACGCCCAAAATCATGATGTCGCCGTCGACCTTGCGGAGATCGTCGATCAGCGCCTGGCTCGGGCGGCACAGCAAGTTCGTCGAGCGCTGCGATATCGGAAATCGTCTGCCGGCAGGTTGTCGCGCGTCAGCAGCATGTTTCTTCCCTGTCTTCTTATTGCAGCCGGATGTCGCGGACGACGAACATCCGCTCGAGGCCGAGCACGAGGCCGTACAGCGCCACGCCCAGCAGTGTCAGGAGCACGACGGCCATCACCATCGCCGGCGTATCGAGCGAGGACTGCACCTGGATCATGAGATAGCCGAGCCCGCGCTCGGAGGCGATGAACTCGCCGACGATGGCGCCGGCCACCGCCAGGATCGCGCCGACCTTCATGCCGGAGAACACGTAAGGCAGCGCGCCCGGCAGCTGGATTTTCCGGAACAGCGTCCAGCGCGAGCCGCGCAGCGATTTCACGAGATCCAGCAAATCCGGCTCGACCTCGCTCAGTCCGCGCGCGGTCGTGAGCAGGATCGGAAAGAAGCAGATGGAAAACGCGATCAGGATGTTCGGAAAGATGCCGTAGGAGAACCAGACGATGAACAGCGGGCCCGAGCGCCACCTTCGGGATCATGTTCAGCGTCACGAACAGCGGCAGCAGCAGCAGGCTGATCAGCGGCGACCAGGTGAACATCACCGCCAGCATGACGCCGACCAGCGCGCCGAGGCAGAACCCGCCGAGGATTTCGACCGCCGTCACCGCGAGATTGGAGAGCCAGGCATAGTTGGCCGAGCGCCAGCGTCGCGACGGTGGCAAGCGGCGAGGGCAGGATGAATTTCGGCACCTGGAAGGCGTCGACCAGAACCTGCCAGAGCACGATCACGGCCAGATGCACGATCAGGATGATCGCGAAAGACCGTGCCGATCCGCCCGTCACCGCTGAACACCGTGCACTCCCTTGGCGTACGCGCCCGGTTCCCGGCCGCGTGGCGGCAATCTATCGCGGCCTCCTGCAACTAATCAACCATCTGGTTGATTAGGGCCGCAGCGAATGCATCACCAGATCGACCACGTGCTTGCGGCGGGCCTGCCGGGCGGCCCGGCTGGACAGGTCCTTGCCGAAGATCGCCGACAGGGTCGGCGTGTTCGAAAAGTAGAAATAGCTGAGGCCTGCAATCGAGATGTAGAGGTGTACCGGGTTGATGCCTTTGCGGAATATGCCGGCCTTGACGCCCTGGCCGAGAATGGTCGAAACCAGGCTGACCAGCGGCGAATGCATCGCCTCCAGCTTGCGCGAGCCGCGCACATGCGCCGGGCGCCGCCGCGGTTTTCGTCGTTCAGCAGCACGATGAAGTCGGGATGCGCGGCGAGGTGGTCGAAGGAACTCTCGATCAGCTTCTTGATCGCCTGCTCGGGCGGCAATCCCTCGAGGTTGAGCTTGCGCTCCTGGGCGCGGATCTCCTCGTAGACCCATTCCAGCACCGCCAGATACAGCGCGTCCTTGTCGCCGAAATAATGATAGACGAGCTGCTTGTTGACGCCCGCGCGCGCGGCGATCTCGTCGACCCGGGCCCCGGCAAGGCCGCTGCTGGCGAACTCGCGCCGCGCCGCCGTCAGCAGTTTCTTGCGGGTTGCGGCCGGATCGCGCCGCTGCGGCTTGGTGTCGTCAGATCGTTTTTGGGCATTTCCAACCAAATAGTTGACAAGTCGTCTGGTCCCTTGTTGCATTGGTAGCGTCACCGGCGTGCGGCGACAAGATCGGTTGCAAACGAGGAGGGTTGCCATGAAGGGGTTGCGAATTGCGGGATTGGCGCTTGCGCTTGGCGCTGCCGGCTGCGCCCTGCGCGGCCGCCGAGGCCGTCAACCTGATCCTGAACTGGACGCCGACGGCGGATCATTCGCCGTTCTATTACGCCAAGGCGCAGGGCTGGTACGAGAAGGCCGGCATCGACCTGACCATCGAGGTCGGCAAGGGCTCCGGCGTCTCCTCGCTGAAGGTCGGCTCCGGCGGCTCGCCGTTCGGCATCGCCGATCTCGCGACCATGCTGGTGGCCAAGAGCAAGGGCGCCGACGTGGTGGCGCTGATGAGCATCTACGCCAATACCGGGCAGACCTTCTACTGGCTGAAGAGCTACGGCGTGAACGGGCCGAAGGATTTTCCGAACCACAAGATCGGCAATCCGCCGGGCGACGCGTCGCGGGTGATGTGGCCGGCCTTTGCCAAGGCCGCCGGCATCGCGCCTGACGCGGTGAGTTTCGTCAATGTCGGCCCGACCGCCAAGATCGCGGCGCTGAAGAGCCACACCGTCGATATCATCAGCGATTTCTACAATGAGCACGATCTGAAGGTGATCGAGTTCGGCGCCGACCTCGGCTACGTCAACTGGAAGGATATCGGGCTCAACCCTTACGGCAATTCGCTGATCGTCAACGGCGCTTATCTGGAGAAGAACCCGAAGCTGGTCGAGGAGTTCGTCAAGATCAGCCAGAAGGCCTATGCCGCCTGCGTCGCCGACGTCGCGCCCTGCCTCAAGGCGCTGCTCGATCAGGCCTCCGGTCTCGACAAGGAAAACCAGCAGCGCCAGTGGGAGCGCATCAAGTTCCTGATGACGGACGAATTTACCACGACCAAGGCGCTGGGCTGGATCGACGCCGAGCGGATGAAGAAGGACTACGAGCTGGTGCAGACCTATCTCGGCATGGAAAAGCCGTTCGACGTGGACACCGCGTTTTCGGTCAAGATGCTGGATACGTCGGTCAAGATGGATGCCAGCAAGGTGAAGAAGTGAGCTGAGCAGTGTCATTCCGGGGCGATGCCGAAGCGATCGAGACCTCAGAATCGCAGATCTGTCATCCGTCGAGACCGATCTCGGATTGACGAGTTCGATCGCACCCTCGCAATCGACGCGGCAATGAGGCTGGCGATCCGCCTACTCACTGCAGCGCCATGCCCGAGGTCGCGATCACCTTCGTCAGCTTCTCGTGATCCGCCTTCATCAGCGCGGCGAGGTCGGCGAGCGGCATCGGCTTGCCCGGAATGTTGGCGACCGAGAGCTGGCGCTGCACTTCCGGATTCTGCAGCGCCTTGTTGATGCCGTCGTTGATCTTCTCGACGATGGCATCGGGCGTTCCCGCCTGAACGTAGATGCCATACCAGGGCACGTAGGTGGCTTCCGGAAATCCTGCTTCCGCGATCGTCGGCACGTCAGGCAGATCGGCGACGCGCTTGTCGGTCATGACGGCCAGCGGCTTCACGCTGCCTGCCTTGATGTGCGGCAATGCCAGTTCGAGCGACACGATCTCGAAATGCATCAGGTTCGTCATCAGGTCGATCAGCGCCTGCGGCTGGCCCTTGTAGCCGACATTGGTGAGCTTGATGCTCGGCGGCCTGAAACAGTTTTTGCGCGCTCAGGTCGATCGAGGAGCCGGTGCCGGGATTGCCGAAATTGAGTTCGCCCGGCTTCTTGCGCGCGATCTCGACGAATTCGCCGATGGTCCTGGCCGGCATCGATGGGTGGACCAGCGCCACGCTTTGATTCCAGACCGCGAGGCCGACGCATCTGAGGTCCTTCAGCGCGTCCCAGCCGGCGTCCTTGTAGAGCGTCGGGTTGACCAGCGCCGCCGGGCCGGTGACCAGCCAGGTGTAGCCATCGGGTTCGCTGCGCGCGACCGCTGCGGTGCCGATATTGCTGTTGCCGCCCGGCCTCGCTTCGACGATGACGGTCTGCTTCCAGTCGCGGCCGACCTGTTCGGTCACGGCGCGCGCGACGATGTCGACGATGCCGCCGGCGGGGTAGGGGCACGATGATGCGGATCGGCCGGTTCGGATAATTGCTCTGCGCCTGCGCAGCGCCGGCTGAGCAGCATGGCCGCGCCAGGCAAAGCTCACGGCAAAGCCCAGCACGGTTTTGATCCGCGCTCATTCTTCCCTCCCCATATGTTGCGCACCGTTCGGGCGATGCGCCTTTGCCCCTCTCACGGGGGTATTCAGTCGTTGGCCACCAGCGAGCGGATGCTGCGCGCAAGGCCCAGGATGCGCGGCCCGCATTCGCGCTCGATCTGCTCGGCGTTGAAACGAAACGAGGGAATGCCGCAATTGACGGAAAGGCAATCGCCTGACGGCGTGCGGTACAGCGGCGCGGCGACGCCAAAGATCTCGCGCCGCCATTCGCCGAGCGAAACCGCAAAGCCGCGCTCCTTGCAAAGCTCGACATCCGGCAGCGTCCGCGCCTGCACATAGTCGGCTTCTTCCGGACGCTCGGCCTTCACGTTTGCCACGTAGGCGTCGAGCTCTTCCTCGGTGAAGAGCGACAGCAGCGCGCGGCCGACCGCGGTGGGCGCCAGCGAACTCGCAAAGCCGACATCCGGCAGATGCGTCACGGCGTCGGTGGTGCGCAGCGTCTCGACATAGATGAAGTCGAGCCCGAACGGCATCGCGATCGAAACCGTGCCGCCGGTATAGGCCGCGAAATCGCGCATCAGCGGCCGCGCCAGTTGCCGGACTTTCAGCGCCGACAGCACCGGATAGGCGGCGGCCAGAATGCCGAGCCCGAGCTCGAAACGGCCCTTGGCGTCGCGCTTGAGATAGCCGAGCTGCGCCAGCGTGTAGGTCAGCCGCGACACCGTCGGCCGCGACAGGCCGGTATGCAGCGCGAGTTCGGCGTTCGACAGCGAGCCGCTGCGGTTGCGGAACGCGGCCAGCACGTCGAGCCCATGCGCCAGCGTGGTCGCGAAGGAGGGATCGGCATGGTCCTCCGGCGTGCTGGGGCTGCGGCAGGATCGATGATGAGATCGCTGTCATGGCCGAAGATTGGTCATAATTCGCTAATTCTGTCAATATATCGAAATGAATTTGCAATTCGTGTCGATATACGCTTAGGTCTCCCGCAAAAGCGGGAGGCGGCATGGATTTCGATCTTTCCGGTCGATCGGAAGCAGTGGCTGGAGAAGCTGCAGGCGTTCTTCGACGGCGAGGTGCTGCCGCGCCACCGCGCCTGGCTTCGATCACGTCGCCGACAAGGGCGAGGCCGCGCCCTTCATGGGCGATCTGCAGCAGAAGGCGCGCGCAGCAGGGCCTGTGGGATCTCGGCCTTCCCGAACTCGCGCGACGACGAGCCCGGCACCCGGCTTTCCAATCTCGAATATGCGCCGCTGGCAGAAATCATGGGCCGGCTGTTCTGGGCGCCGGAAGTCTTCAACTGCCAGGCGCCCGACGTGCCCAACATGATCGCGCTGCAGAACTGCGCCACGCCTGAGCAGAAGGCGCGCTGGCTGCAGCCGCTGCTGGAAGCCAGAACCCGCTCGGCGTTCGGCATGACCGAACCGGACGTGGCTTCATCCGATGCCACCAACATCGCCACGCGCATGGTCCGCGACGGCGACGACTACGTCATCAACGGACGGAAATGGTTCATCACCGGCGCGGCGCATCCGCAATGCAGCTTCCTGATCGTGATGGGCGTGACCGATGCCGATGCCGACCGCACCAGCCGCCATTCCTGCATCATCGTGCCGATGGAGACGCCGGGCGTCCGCCTGGTGCGGCGGCTGCGCTGGATGGGCTGCGAGGATCACGTCGCCCCGATCGGCGAACTCGCCTTCGATAATGTGCGCGTGCCCCGCGCGAACCTGCTCGGCGCGGAAGGCGAAGGCTTCAAGGTCGCGCAGATCCGGCTCGGGCCGGCCCGCATTCATCATTGCATGCGCTCGATCGGGCTGTGCGAACTCCTGATCGAACTGATGATGGTGCGGTCGTCGGAGCGCTCCGCCTTCGGCCGCACCGTGATCCAGTATGACACCGTGCAGCGCTGGATCGCCGAATCCCGCGTCGAACTCGAACAGGCGCGCCTGCTGGCCTATCGCTGCGCGTGGCGGCTCGATCAGGCCGGCCACCACGGACGCCTGGCGCGACGTCTCGCTGATCAAGGTCGCGGTGCCCGCGATGCTGCAGCGGATCGCCGACCGCGCCATGCAGGTGTTCGGCGCGATGGGCGGCTCCGACGATACGCCGATCCATCAGGCGCTGGCCTGGGGACGCCTGCTGCGCATCGGCGATGGCCCCGATGAAGTGCATCTGCGGCAGATTTTCCGCATGGAGCCGATGCCGTCCTGGTCGATTGCAAACTCGCCGTATCTGTCCGCACATCCGTCCTGAGCGGTGGTAATGACAGTACATGCATGACTTCTGAAAGGCGCCTTCGGATGACGATGACCGACCAACCGCAGGGCCTCGCAGAACGCTGCGATCGACAAGGAGCGGCTGCGCCAGAAGTATCTGGAGGAGCGCAACAAGCGGCTGCGTCGCTGACGGCAACGACCAGTATCTGCAGCGTCGCGGGCAGCTCGCGCACTATCTCGACGATCCCTACACGCCGGTCACGCCGCGCGAGCCGAAGACCGATCACGTCACCTTCGCCTTCATCGGCGGCGGCTTCGCCGGGCCTCGCCACCGGCGCGCGGCTGGTCGAAGCCGGCATCAAGGATGTCCGCATCATCGAGAAGGGCGGCGACTTCGGCGGCACCTGGTACTGGAACCGCTATCCCGGCGCGCAGTGCGACACGGCCTCGATGGTCTACATGCCGCTGCTCGAAGAGACCGGCCACATGCCGTCGGAGAAATACGCGCATGCGCCGGAGATCCTCGCGCACTGCCAGCGCATCGGCAAGCAATACGGCCTCTACGACAACGCGCTGTTCCACACCGAGGTCGTCAGACCTCGACTGGGACGACGCGCAATCGCGCTGGATCATCCGCACCAACCGCGGCGATGACGTTCACCGCGCAGTTCGTCGGCATGGGCACCGGGCCGCTGCATGTGCCGAAGCTGCCCGGCATCGCCGGCATCGAGTCGTTCAAGGGCCACTCGTTCCACACCAGCCGCTGGGATTACGACTACACCGGCGGCGATCCGCTCGGGCGCGCCGATGGACAAGCTCGCCGACAAGCGCGTCGGCATCATCGGCACCGGCGCCACGTCCGTGCAGTGCGTGCCGCATCTCGCCGCGCGCCTGCAGGGAGCTCTACGTGTTCCAGCGCACGCCGTCGTCCGTCGACGTGCGGGCCAACGCGCCGATCGATCCCGAATGGTTCTCGCAGATCGCGACACCGGGCTGGCAGCAGCGCTGGCTCGAGAACTTCACCGCCAACCAGGCCGGCGGCTCCGCCGAAGAAGATCTGGTGCAGGACGGCTGGACCGATCTGTCGCGCGCGCATCCGCGCCAAGATCATGCGATCTGCCGCGCGAGCAGACGGACGCCGCCGAACATGCTGGCGGCGTTCGAGGACTCCGACTTCGAGAAGATGGAGGAAATCCGCGCACGCGTCGACGCGATCGTCGGCGACCGCGAGACGGCCGCAGAAGCTCAAGGCCTGGTATCGCCAGCTCTGCAAGCGGCCGTGCTTCCACGACGAGTACCTGCAGGCGTTCAACACGCCGGGCACGCATCTGGTCGACACCGACGGCAAGGGCGTCGAGCGGATCACCGAGAACGGCGTCGTGCGTCGCGGGCGTGGAATACCAGCTCGACTGCATCATCTACGCGTCGGGCTTCGAGGTCGGCACCGAATACAAGCGGCGCGCCGGCTTCGACCTGACCGGACGCGACGGCGTCAAGCTGTCGGAGCACTGGGCCGACGGCATGCGCACCAAGCACGGCATCCACGTCCACGGCTTCCCGAACGCGTTCTTCGTGCAGCCGACGCAGGGCGCCAACCTCATCTCCAACGTGCCGCACAACCTGACCGAGGCCGCGAAGACCATCGCGCTGATGGTCCGGCACGCGCACGACAACGGCTTCACGGAGATCGAGGTCACCAAGGAGGCCGAGGATCGCTGGGTCGAGCTGCTGCTGACCGGCGCCGGCCGGATGATCGGCTCGCCGGACTGCACGCCCGGCTACTACAACAATGAAGGACGCGAGCCCGGTCCGGCGGCCAAGCTCAATGTCGGCCATCCCGCCGGCCCGTTGGCCTACTTCAAATACATCGACGCATGGCGCAACAGCGGCCAGTTCGAGGGGCTGCAGTTTCGCTGAGCCTCAGTTGTCCGACTTCGTTTCCGTTGCGCAAGGGAGTACACAGCAATGAGCCAACCAGCCACGACGGAAATGCCCAGGAATCTCCGAAGGATGCCTCCGCTTCCGTCATCGCGCAGCATGCGGCGACGCTGAAGGCGCTGCCGTTCTCCGACACGCGCGATTTCGACGACGCCGCGCGCGGCTTTCTCGGCACGGTGGAGAACGCGAAGATCACCTCGCCGCAGGGCAGGGTGGTCTGGAGCCTCGAGCCCTACGGCTTCCTCGTCGGCCGAAGAAGCGCCGCCGACGGTCGATCCCAGCCTGTGGCGGCAGTCGCGGCTCAACATGCACCACGGCCTGTTCGAGGTGGTGCCCGGCGTCTATCAGGTGCGCGGGCTCGACATCGCCAACATGACGCTGATCGAGGGCGACAGCGGCGTGATCGTGGTGGATACGCTGACCTCGATCGAGGGCGCGCGGGCCGCGATGGAGCTCTACTTCCAGCACCGCGGCAAGCGGCCGGTCGCCGCCGTCATCTTCACCCACACCCACACCGACCATTGGGGCGGCGCGCGCGGCGTGCTCGACGACGCAACGCTGGCCAGCGGCCGCGTCCCGATCATCGCGCCGAATCTGTTCATGGAGCACGCGGTCTCGGAGAACATCATCGCCGGTCCGGCGATGCTGCGGCGCGCGCAATATCAGTTCGGGCCGTTCCTCGCCAAGGGCGTGCGCGGGCAGGTCGATTGCGGGCTCGGCAAGACGATGGCGGCGGGCGCGGTGGCGCTGCTGCGTCCGACCGACCTGATCATCGCGACCGGCGACAAGCGGACCATCGACGGCGTGGAATTCGAATTCCAGATGGCGCCGAACAGCGAAGCGCCGGCGGAGATGCATTTCTTCATCCCGCGCTACAAGCTGCTGAACCTCGCGGAAAACTGCACGCATAATTTCCACAATCTGCTGCCGTTCCGCGGCGCCGACGTGCGCGACGCGCTGGCGTGGTCGAAATATCTCGGCGAAGCCCTGCAGATGTGGGGCGGCAAGGCGGATGCGATGTGCGGCCAGCACCATTGGCCGGTCTGGGGCCATGAACGGATCGACACCATGATCCGCCAGCAGCGCGATCTCTACAAATTCGCGCATGACCAGACCATCCGCCTGATGAACCACGGGCTGACCGCGACCGAAATCGCCGAAGACCATCCGCCTGCCGGCGAGCCTCGATGGCGCCTGGCACGGCCGCGGCTATTACGGCCACATCCGGCACAATGTGAAGGCGATCTACCAGAAATATCTCGGCTGGTACGACGCCAATCCGGTCAATCTCGATCCGCTGCCGCCGGTCGAGTCCGGCAAGAAATATGTCGAGTATATGGGCGGCGCGGACGCGATCCTGTGCGCGCGCGGCAAGGATTTCGCCAAAGGCGAATTCCGCTTCGTGGCGCAGGCCGTCAGCCATCTGGTGTTCGCCGAGCCCGACAATCAGGCGGCCCGCGCGATGCTCGCCGATACGTTCGAGCAGCTCGGCTATGCCGTCGGAGAGCTCGACCTGGCGCAACGCCTATCTGTTCGGCGCGCAGGAACTGCGGCAGGGCATGCCAAAGGCGCCGCCGCGCTCGCCGATGCCGCGCGAAACGCTGGCGGCGCTGCGCACCGAGCAGCTATGGGACGTGCTCGGCGTCCGCCTCAACGGCCCCAAGGCCGAAGGCAAGCGCATCGTGCTGAACTGGAATTTCACCGACACCGGCGAGAGCTTCGTCCTCAATCTGGAGAACTGCGCGCTGACCTATGTCGCCGGCGCGCAGGCGGCCGATGCCGACGCCAGCTTCACGCTGGCGCGCGGCGTGCTCGACGAAGTCATCGCCAAGCTGACGACGTTTCCGGAAGCGGTCGGCAGCCGGCAAGATCAAGGTCATCGGCAACCCGATGCGGCTCGGCGAACTGATGATGCTGATGGACGAGTTCCCGCGGATGTTCGAGATCGTCGAGCCGAAGCGGACGGTGGTGGGCTGAGCGTAGAAGTAGCTCGTCATGGCCGGGCGTTGTCGCCAGGCATCCACGTCTTTGATTGCCGCGAAGGAAGACGGTGGATGCTTCGTGGCCAAGCCCGTCGCATCGACGCGAATGACGTGTGCTGTTCGCAGCTACTCCGCGCTGCTCACCAGCTTGATGCGCGGTTCGGCGGCTTCCATCAGGCTGCGATAGGCCGCGAGATAATCGAGCGCCATGCGGCGCGCGGTGAAGCGGGCCTCGAACTGCTTGCGGATGGCGGCGCGGTCCAGCGTCGACAAGGCGGTCGACCGCGGCGACCGCGCTGGTTTCGTCTTCGACGACGAAGCCGGTCGAGGCCGTCGTCGATGATCTCCGGGACCGAGCCGCGGTTGTAGGCGATGCACGGGCGTGCCGCAGGCCATGGCCTCGATCATGACGAGGCCGAACGGCTCCGGCCAGTCGATCGGAACCAGCAGCCCGATCGCGCCGCTGAGGAAGTCCGATTTCTCGCGGTCGCTGATCTCGCCGATATATTCGACCAGCGGATTGGCCTCGATCAGCGGGCGAGATCAGCTCGTCGTAATAGTCCTGGTCGGCGCGATCGACCTTGGCCGCGATCTTGAGCGGAATGCCGCATCGGGTGGCGATCCTGATCGCGCGATCGACGCCCTTTTCCGGCGCGATCCGGCCGAGCACCGCGAGATAGGACGGCTTGCACCGGCTGCGGCGTCAGCAGATTTTCCGGCAGGCCGTGGTGGATGGTGCGCACCCAGTTGGCCTGCGGCACCGGCCGCCGCTGCGCGTTCGGAAATCGAGATCACCGGAACTTCGGAGAAGGTGTTGAACACCGGCTGGTGCTCGGGCAGGTCGAGCCGGCCGTGCAGGGTGGTCAGGAACGGCGTCGGCTGCCGGTAGAACAGCGAGAACGGATAGTAGTCGAGATGAAAGTGCAGGAAGTCGAACTCTTCGTCGTCGCATTTCTGCCGCACGCGCTCCAGCATCACCATGTGCAGCGCATTGGGATCGCGCACCGAGCCGTCGAGGCGCAGCGCCTTCGGCCAGGTTGCGTCGAGTTTCGCCGAGGTCCGGGAATCGCCGCTGGCAAACAGCGTGACGTCGTGTCCCAGCGCCACCAGTTCCTCGGTCAGCCAGTGCACCACCCGCTCGGTGCCGCCGTACAGTTTGGGGGAACAGCCTCCGTCAGCGGGGCAACCTGCGCGATGCGCATCTTTCCGTCTCCTGTCTGGATGTGTGGATGAACAAAGCCCTCAGCCCACGGTCGGCACCGGCATGCCAGTAGCGGGAACGTTCCCGCATCTGCGAAGTTCCTTATGGTCAGCGTATCTTGCTTCCTCCACACTGCTGTCTTGCTGATGCCATCCGACACGAACAAGATTTTCAGCCGTCTCGATGCTGCAGAATTGTTGCGCGGTGATGGCTGCGCGCCGCGGAATCCCGAGCGGCATTCTTCACGTAATCGTGCGCGATACGCGTTGAGGAATTCTCGTTCGCTCTCAACAGGTTTGCAGAACATCATGGACAATCTTTCAGGATATGCGCACCGCCCGTTTCCGTTTGTGCTGCGCTATCTGCGCCAGCGTCGCGCAGCGCATGCGGTCATCCTGACTGCCGTCGTCGCAGCCGTTGCCTGCTCGGTGGGCACGCAATATGGCGTGAAGAATCTGGTCGACAGCCTGTCGGCCGGTCCGTCGCGCGCAGGCGGCGTATGGCTGGCATTCGTTTTTCTCATGTCGCTGATCGCGGCGGACAATTTTCTGTGGCGGGTCGCAAGCTGGACCGCGAGCTTCACCTTCGTCGGCGTCACCGGCGATCTCGCGCCGCGACATGTTCCGCCATCTGACCGGTCACGCGCCCGAGCTATTTCTCCGACCGGCTGCCGGGCATGCTGACCAGCCGCATCACCGCGACCTCGAACGCGGTCTTCACGGTCGAGAACATGTTCGTCTGGAACGTGTTGCCGCCGTGCATCGCGACCGTTTCGGCGATCGCTCTGATTGGAACCGTCAGCCTGCACGATGTCGGCGGGCTTGATCGTCGATCGCCGGTATCATGGTGATCGCGATGTTCCACCTGGCCGCCGCCGGCAAGCCGCTGCACGACGATTTCGCCGACAAGGCCGCCGCGGTCGACGGCGAGATGGTCGACGTCATCAGCAACATGCCGCTGGTGCGGGCGTTCTGCGGCCTGAGCCACGAGCACGACCGGTTCGACGCCACCGTCAACCGGGAACTCGACGGCGCGCGGGCGCAGCCTCCGCTATCTCGAGAAGCTGCGGCTGACCCATGCCGGCGATGACGGTCGTGCTGACGATCGCGCTGCTGGCCTGGGCGATCACGCTCTGGCAGCAGCGGCGCGGCCACCACCGGCGACGTCGTGCTGGTATGCACGCTCGGGCTTTCGATCCTGAGCGCCACGCGCGACCTCGCGGTGGCGCTGGTCGACGTCACCCAGCATGTCGCCCGCCTGACCGAGGCGATCGCGACGCTGCTGCTGCCGCACGAACTGAAGGATCATCCCGAGGCCGAGCCGCTGGTCAAGAGCGGCGCGGCGATCGCCTTCAACAACGTCTCGTTCCGCTATCCCGGCGGCGTCGCAGGTGTTCGACAAGTTCAGCCTGCGCATTCAGCCGGGACAGCGGGTCGGGCTGGTCGGCCAATCCGGCGGCGGAAAATCCAGCCTGTTCACGCTGCTGCAGCGGTTCTACGACGTCCAGCGCGGCAGCATCACGATCGACGGCCAGGACATTTCGCGGGTGACGCAGCAAAGCCTGCGCGAGGCGATCTCGGTGGTGCCGCAGGATATCTCGCTGTTCCACCGCTCGATCATGGAAAACATCCGCTACGGACGGCCGAACGCGACCGACGACGAGGTGCTGCGCGCGGCGATCGCGGCGCGCTGCGACTTCATCGAGAATCTTCCGGAGGGCATGGCGACCATCGTCGGCGATCGCGGCATCAAGGTCTCGGGCGGGCAGCGGCAGCGCATCGCGATTGCGCGCGCCTTCCTGAAGGACGCGCCGATCCTGCTGCTGGATGAGGCGACCGCGGCGCTCGACAGCGAGTCCGAAGAGGCGATCCGCGAGGCGTTGTCGCGGCTGATGCGCGGGCGCACCGTGATCGCGATCGCCCATCGCCTCGCGACGCTGCGCAATTTCGATCGCGTGGTGATGCTGCAGGGCGGCCGGATCATCGAGGACGGTCCGCCCGGATATTCTCGTGCAGGGAAGGGGCCCGTACCGCGAATTGGTCGCGCGCGAGATGGGCCGCCTCGCCACGCCATGCGGCCTGATGCTCCGGCAGTAGCGTTTGCGTCCCGGTGCGTCGATCGCAACGCAGAAAATCGCTCGAGGTCCAAATGGCAGCCGAAGTCGTAACGCAACTCGCATCACCATCGCACGGTCGAGCAGGTCATCGGAATCGCCGTTCTACATTCCGATGACGGGACCGGCGACGCGGCCGCGCCGCTCGCTCAAGCATGACGACACCTTCATCGTGCTCGACAGCCATGGCGATATCGGCGCGTCCGCCGGCGGGCCCGACGGTCTGTTCAACGCCGATACGCGCTATCTCGCCCGGCTGGAGATGGTGCTGGACGACGTGCAGCCGCTGCTGCTCGGCTCCAATCTGCGCGACGACAATTCGGCGCTGACCGTCGACCTCACCAATTCCGACGTCTACCGCAACGGCCGGCTGGTGCTGCAGAAGGACACGCTGCACATCGTGCGCTCGATCTTCCTGTGGCGCGGCACCGCCTACCAGCGCATCGGCCTGCAAAACCACGGCGACCGGCCGGCGAGTTTCGACCTGACGCTGCTGTTCGACAATGATTTTGCCGATCTGTTCGAGGTGCGCGGCGAGCGCCGTCCGCGCCGCGGCGTCGGCTCCAGCCAGGTTGCTCGGCCCGACCGATGTCGTGCTCGAATATAGCGGGCTCGACGGCCAGTCGCGCATCACCGCGCTGCATTTCGATCCGCGGCCGACGCGGCTTGCCGATCAATTCGGCGACCTATCATTTCGAGCTGGCGCCGAAGCAGGTCACCGCGCTGTTCGTCGCGGTATCCTGCAACAAGCCGATCATGCAGAAGCCGGCGCCGTTCTTCCGCGGCCTGTTGGCGCACCGCCGCGAGATGCGCCGATTCGACCGCCGGCGCGGCCAGCATCGAGACCTCGAACAACATCTTCAACGAGGTGCTGTGCCAGGCGATGGCCGATCTCAACATGCTGATGACGGAAACGCCGCAGGGCCGATACCCCTATGCCGGCATTCCCTGGTATTCGACCACGTTCGGCCGCGACGGACTGATCACCGCGCTGCAGATGCTGTGGATCGATCCGCGCATCGCCCAGGGCGTGCTGCGGCGGCTGGCCTTCTTCCAGGCCAAGGCCGCCGATCCGCTCGCCGATGCCGAGCCCGGCAAGATCCTGCACGAGATGCGCGGCGGCGAAATGGCGGCGCTGCGCGAGGTGCCGTTCGCGCAGTATTACGGCAGCGTCGATTCGACGCCGCTGTTCGTGCTGCTGGCCGGGCTTTATGTCGAGCGCACCGGCGACGAGGCAACGCTGGCCGAACTGTGGCCGGCGATCGAGGCGGCGCTTGCAATGGATCGACGGGCCCGGCGATCCCGACAAGCGACGGCTTTGTCGAATACCAGCGCGCCACCGAGCAGGGGCTTGCCAATCAGGGCTGGAAGGATTCCTTCGACGCGATCTTCCATGCCGACGGACAGCTCGCCGAAGGCTATATCGCGCTGGCGGAAGTGCAGGGCTATGTGTTCGCCGGCAAGCGGCTGGCGGCGCGCTGCGCCCGGCGCCTGGGATTGATCGAACAGGCCGGCGCAACTCGAGACCGCAGGCGCAAGCGCTTGCCGAGCGCTTCGAGGAGGCGTTCTGGTGCGAGGAACTCGGCACCTATGCGCTGGCGCTCGACGGCGCCAAGCAGCCATGCACAGGTGCGGACCTCGAATGCCGGGCAGCTGCTGTTCACCGGCATCGTGCGCGCCGATCGCGCCCGGCGGGTCGCCGCCGACCTGATGAGCCAGAAATTCTTTTCGGGATGGGGCATCCGCACCGTTGCGCGCGGCGAGGCCCGCTACAACCCGATGTCCTATCACGACGGCTCGATCTGGCCGCACGACAATGCGCTGATCGCGCTCGGCTTCGCGCGCTACGGCCTGAAGCATTCGGTGGCGCATCTGTTCAAGGGCCTGTTCGACGCCGCGAGCTACATGGACCTGCGGCGGCTGCCGGAACTGTTCTGCGGATTCCAGCGCGAACGGCGGCGCGGACCGGTGCTCTATCCGGTCGCCTGCGCGCCGCAGGCCTGGGCCAGCGCGACGCCGTTCACGCTGCTGGAAGCGGCGCTCGGTCTCGAATTCGATGCCGCGCGCGGCGAGATCCGGCTGCGCGACCCGCGTCTGCCGGAATTCCTCAACGAGGTGGTGCTGCGCGATCTGCAGGCTCGGGCCTTCCAGCGTCGATTTGAGGGTCCGCCGTCACGGCGAGGAAGTGTCGCTCGAGGTGCTGCGAACGCGCGGCCAGATCCAGGTGTCGATCGTATTGACGCATTAGGAGCGCATGCGCGGCTCGCGCATGCTGAAAACTGCAGGAGGCCACATGCGCACGGGCTATTCTCATCCTGTTCCTGATCGCTGGATTGGCACGGCGGCCGTTGCGGCGTTCGGCGGCGGAAGACGCCGGCGCGACGCAGGGCGAGCGCGCCGCGCCACCGGATGCCGCAAAGGAGCCGGCGCCGCCGCCCTCGGTCACCGTGATCGGCGCGCAGGGATGCGCACGGCATCCTCGGCCGCGAGGTTCGCAGCGCGGCGAACGAGAGACATGGGGCGCATCGTCGACGTGATCGTCGATCGCGAGGGCACGGTGCGCGCCGCGGTGATCGATTTCGGCGGTTTCCTCGGCGTCGGCAGCCGGAAGATCGTCGTCGACTGGAGCGCGCTGCATTTCGGCGGCGTTGCCAACAAGCGCGACAGCATCACGCTCGAGTTGACCAAGGAGCAGGTGAGCGCGGCGCCCGAATACAAGGAGGACACGCCGGTCATCGTGCTCGGCGCGCGGCCGGCCGTAGCTTGCAAGCCCGTGCGGAACGTTTCGATCACACTAAGAGGAGAGACGGTCTGGTCGCGCGTCCATCCCATTCGTTCGATCGGAGTGACGACGATCGCCGCGGGCGATCCGCCGGCGGCAGGCAATGTTGTGCCGCTGCCGCCGCGCGCCCGAGCGGCAAGCCAAGACCGCCATCGCGCGAAAGCCAGCGCGGCCTCGACTGGTTCATCTTCTTTCTCGCCGACGTGCAGACCGGCTTTCGGTCCCTTCGTTGCGGTCTATCTGACCACGCAGAAATGGACGCAGGTCGAGATCGGCTTCGTGCTGTCGATCGGCGGCATCATCGGCCTGCTCGGGCAGATGCCGGGCGGCGCCATCGTCGATGCCGCGCGCTCCGAGCGGCTGGTGGCGGGCCTTGCGGTCGCTGCCATCGGCTGCAGCGCGCTGGCCTATGCGTTGTGGCCGATCTTTCCGGTGGTGACGGCGGCCGCGACGCTGCATGCGCTGGCGAGCTGCGTGCTGGGTCCGGCGATTGCCGCGATCAGCCTCGGCCTGGTCGGACCGCTCGCGATCGGGGAGCGGCTTGGGCGCAACGCCCGCTTTGCCTCGCTCGGCAACGGCTCGGCGGCGGCGCTGATGGGCGCGCTGCGGTTACTTGCTGTCGAGCCAGTCGGTATTTCTCGTCACGCTTCGCTGCTCGCGATCCCGACATTGCTGGCGCTCGCCGCGGATCCGCGAGCAGCGAGATCGACGTGGCGCAAGCCACGGCGCCGTCGTGCGCGAGGTTCCGGATAAGGAGGCCACCAGCGTGTTTCATCTGCTGCGCCAGCGCCCGCTGCTGATCTTTGCCGGCGGCGTGCTGCTGCTTCAGCTCGCCAATGCGGCGATGCTGCCGCTGATGGCGGGCGTGGTCACGCACGCGGTCGAGCCAATGGGCGCCGGTGCTGATTGCGGCCTGCATCATCGTGCCGCAGGCCATCGTCGCGCTGACCTCGCCCTCGGTCGGCCGCAAGGCGCAGGCATGGGGCAGGCGGCCGCTGCTGCTGCTGGCGTTCGGCGCGCTGGCGATCCGCGGCCTGCTGTTTGCGGTCGGTGAGCGATCCCTATCTTCTGGTCGCGGTGCAGGTGTTCGACGGCATCACCGCGGCGGTGCTCAGCGTGATGGTGCCGCTGATCGTGGCCGATGTCGCCTTCGGCAGCGGCCACTTCAACCTGGCGCAAGGCATCGTCGGCACCGCGACCGGCATCGGCGCGCTCGCTCAGCACGGTGCTGGCCGGCTATATCAGCGACACGTTTGGCAGCAGCACAGCCTTCACCGGGCTGGCGGCGGTCGCGGCGCTCGGCCTGACGGTGATCTGGCTGTTCATGCCGGAGACCCGGCGGCTGGAGTAGGGCGCGCGCCGCGATCGCCGCGAGTCAATCACGCGATGATGGAAGGCGCGATCGTCTTGCGATACAGCGCGCTGTAGCAGGCGCGCCGACAGATCCCAGCTGAACGACCGCGCCATCGCGCTGCGCGCGCATCGCGTCGAGGCGGTCCTTGGCGCGTGAAGGTCGTCGAAGGCGCGCCGGACGCCGCCGAGGAAGGATTCCGCCGACGGTTGCGAGAACAGGAAATCCGGTTTCGCCGTCCTTGATGGTTTCCGCCAGCCCGCCGGTCTGGTGACCGATCGGCAGCGATCCGAACCGCTGCGCATACATCTGGCTCAGCCCGCACGGTTCGAACCGCGACGGCATCAGCGTGAAATCGCTGCCGGCAAAAATCCGCCGCGCCTGGCCGTCGTTGAAGCCGATGGCGACGCCGATCGCATCCGGCCTGCGGCGGTGCGCGTCGACCAGCGCCTGTTCGATCTGCGGCCTCGCCGCTGCCGGTCACCACGATCTGTCCGCCGGCCTCGATGATTTCGTCGGCGGCGGACAGCACGAGGTCGACGCCCTTCTGATGCACCAGACGGGCGACAAGGCCGAACAGCGGACCGCGCGACAGCGCCAGGCCAAACTGCTTGCGGACGTAATCGGCGTTCGCCTGCTTGCCCTCCCAGTCGCCGGCGCCGAACGGTCTGCGCCAGTTGCGCGCAGGCGCGGGGATCCCAGCTTTCGTCGATGCCGTTCAAGATGCCGGTCAGTTGCGCGGCGTCCGAGCGGCGCTGCAGCAGGCCTTCGAGCCCGCAGCCGAGCTCGCGCGTCGTGATCTCCCTCGCATAGGTGGCGCTGACGGTGGTCAGATGCGAGGCGTAGACGAGGCCGCCCTTGAGGAACGAGACATTGGTCGTAGAACTCGAGCCCGTCGATGTGGAAGGAGACTTTCGGGCGCCCCGATCCGGCGCAGCGAGTCCGGCGGGAACAGCCCCTGATAGGCGAGGTTGTGGATGGTCAGGATCGAGGGGACCTTGAGCCCCTCCAGGCCAGATAGGCCGGCGCCAGCGCGGCCTGCCAGTCGTTGGCGTGGACCAGATCCGCTGCCCAATTCTTGTCCAGAGTGCCTGCGGCAAGCTCGGCGGCGGCGGAGGCGAACCGGCCGAACCTGATGTCGTTGTCCGGCCAGTCGCGGCCCGATTCGTCGCCATAGGGATTGCCCGGTCGGTCGTACAGTTGCGGGCAGAGCAGGACGTAAACCGGCAGGCCATCCTTGGTCGATGCCCGCCCGAGCGAGCAGGCCGGCATCTCCGCCAGAGCGGGCGCATTGCCCAACGATTTCAATGTGGGTGAACTGTTCGACGATGTCCCGATAACCGGGCAGCATGATCCGGACGTCACTCCAGCGGCGCAGCGCCCGGGGCAGGGCGGCGGATACGGCGGCGAGACCGCCCACCCGGACAAAGTCATCCATTTCAGTGGTGACGAACAAGACCTTCAAGGCAAACGTCCTCGTACCAGCCGCGAATGATACTGATGCAAGAATGGGTCCAACTTCCTGCACGCCGTTACAACGCGCGCTGCGGGCCGTCGTTCCTGAGCGAACTACTTTCCTGTCGACGCTGCACAATTTAGGGTCTCGGCCGCCAAACGAAAACGAATGGCCGCAAAGGCCGAAGGAGTTTCACGTAATGACCATAGCCGGCAATGATCAGAGGAATTTGACAGGCAGCTTCACAGGCCTGCGGGTCCTCGATTTCTCCACCACGATTGCCGGCCCCCATTGCACACGAATGCTCGCCGACATGGGCGCGGAGGTCATCAAGATCGAGACCGAGGAAGGCGAGACGATGCGGACCCGCCCGCCGGTGCGGAATAATTGCTCGACCGCCTTCGGCCAGCTCAATGTCGGCAAGAACAGCCTCGTCCTGGATCTGAAGTCGCCGCAGGGCGCCGAAGCCGTTCGCCGGCTGGTCGCGACCGCAGACGTGCTGGTGGAGAATTTCCGTCCGGGCGTGATGCGGCGACTGAAGCTCGATTACGCCTCGCTGCATGAGCTCAACCCGAAGCTGATCTATTGCTCGATCTCCGGATACGGCCAGACCGGGCCGTCGGCGGAGCTGCCGGCCTATGCGCCGGTGATTCACGCGGCCTCCGGCTACGAGATGGCGCATCTGGCCTACCAGCCGGGACGCAGCCGGCCGGACTATTGCGGCATCTATCACGCCGACGTGCTCACCGGCGTCTATGCGTTCGGCGCCATCTCGGCGGCGCTGTATCAGCGCACGGCAACCGGGCAGGGCCAGCATATCGACGTCTCGATGCTGGAATCGATGCTGAGCCTGACGCTGAGCGAATTGCAGTGGTCGCAATTCGAAGTGAAGCCGACGCAGCGGCCGATGTTCGGCCCGATCGAGACGACGGACGGCTATGTGATGGTGGCGATCGCCAGCGAGAAAACCTTCCAGAGCCTGATGCAGGTGATCGGTCACCCGGAGTGGGTGAGCGATCCGCGCTTTGCGAAATATTCCGACCGCCGGGAAAACTGGGTGAGCCTGATGGAAGGCGTCGAGGCGTGGTCGCGCACTGTCACGACCGCACAATGCCTCGCCGCGCTCAATGACGCACGGCGTTCCCTCATCGGCCTATCGCACCGTCGCCGAGGCGCTGCGCGATCCGCAGATTGCCCATCGCGGCGCGTTGGCCGAGGTCGAGGACGGCGGCGGCACCTTCAAGGTGCTCAATCTGCCGTTCCGCATGTCGGGCGCCAAGGTGTCGGCGGCGCGGCGCATGTCGACGCTCGGCGAGCACACGCGTGCCTACCTGAAGGAGACCGGCCTGTCGGAGGATGAAATCGCAGCCTTTGCCGGCAAGGCGCAGGCCGCCGCGCGCGGCTGACCGCGCGATCCGCATAGCGAAACATCAACCCTGCGGCGTTTCATCCGCGGGTTGCGAACGGCCTTGCCCGCGACGGCAATTCCAGACAATCTTGCCGCAGCGATCACGATCCGGAATACCGGACGGACGACACATCGGGAGGGAACATCAATGAAAGCGGCGATCCGTTCGAGCGCGCTTGCGCGAATATTTCTTGTGGCGGGATTTGGTGTGGCGTTGTCAGCAATGCCCGCCAACGCGCAGAAAGCGGGCGGCAGCATCACCGTCGGCCTCGAACTCGATATTCCCGGTTTCGATGTGCTGAAGGTCGGCGTTTACGACACGGCGGCACTCACGGCATCATCCGCGCTGTTCGATACGCTCACCACGCTCGATGACGAACGGCAAGGCGCAGCCGAAGCTGGCGCTGTCCTGGGAGCCTTCCGAGGACTTCAAGATGTGGACCTTCAAGCTGCGTCCCGGCGTCAAGTTCCACGATGGCACGCCGTTCAATGCCGCAGCGTTCAAGGCGAATTTCGACCGGCAGAAAGATCCCGCCAACAAGTGCCGCTGCGCCTTCTACATCGCCAACGTCAACAACGTTCAGGCGCCGGACGAACTGACGTTGGTCTATAACCTGAATGACCCGTCGGTGAACTTCCCAGCGTTGGTGTCCTACGCGAGCCAGACCAACGCGATTCACTCCCCGACGGCGTGGAAGACCAAGGGCGACGATTACAACCGCAATCCCGTCGGCACCGGTCCCTACATTCTGAAGTCCTGGACCGCCGGCGACCGCATGATCCTGGAGAAGAACCCGGATTACTGGGACAAGGACAAGGTCTACTTCGACCGCATCACGCTGAAGCCGCTGCCCGACGCGCAATCGCGCTTCGCCAGCCTGCAATCCGGCGAGGCCGACCTGATCTGGGATGACGAATACGACGCCGACAATATCCAGAAGGCGCAAAAGGATCCGAAGCTGACGGTGCACACCTATGCCGGGCTCCGGCGCGCAGGTCTACGCCTTCAACACCAAGGTCGCGCCGTTCGACGACGTCCGCGTGCGCCAGGCGCTGGTGATGGCGCTTGACCGCAAGAAGATGTCGCAGGCGATCACGAATGGCCTCGCAAGGCCCGGCCAGCAATCCCTATGGCGACGGCTCCTGGGTCAAATGCAAGGACGACGGTGCGCTTCCCGAACGACCTTGAGAAGGCCAAGGCGCTGATCAAGGACTACGGCAAGCCGGTCGAATTCAAGATGCTCGTCACGGCGACGCCCCGCGGGCGCACCATCGGCCAGGTGCTGCAACAGTTCTGGAAGCGGGCCGGCGCCAACATGGAGATCGAGCAGGTCGATCAGGCCACCATTCCGCCGCGCGCCTTCATGCGCCAGTTCCAGTTGACGCCGTGGCGGATCGTCGATCTCGCCGATCCCGATATTCAGATGTACGCCAACTTCAAGACCGGAAGCCCGGTCGCGCTCGCCAACTATTCGAATCCGGAGCTCGACAAACTGCTCGAGCACGCGCGGGTCACCGCCGACCAGGACAAGCGCATCGAGGACTATTGCGCGATCAGCGCGGCTCGATCAACAAGGAGGCGATCTGGTTCTGGACCTTCCAGAACACCTACTACGCAATCTCGAGCGCGAAGGTCAAAGGACTGCCCAAGATGTACAGCGGGGTGATCGACGTATCGCGCGCCTGGATGGAATAGCCGCCCATGGCTGTTCTTCGTCGCACGCCGGCTCCTGTATCTGGTGCCGGTGCTGATTGCGGTTTCGCTGCTGACGTTCTCTGATCGCGTCGCTGCTGCCGGGCGATCTCGCCTACACGATCCTCGGTGACCAGGCGACGCCGGAGAACGTCGCGGCGTTGCGGCGTGACATGGGGTTGGATCAGCCGATCTGGTGGCGCTATCTCGAGCTGGCTCGGCAATGTCCTGCAGGGCGATTTCGGCCGCTCGTTCCGCACCGGGCAGACGGTGCTGCAGGCGGTCGCCGAGCGGCTGCCGGTATCGATCGAGCTGATGCTGCTGGCCGCAGATCATCGGCGCACTGGCGATCGGCGTACCCTGGCGATCGTCTGCGCGGCGCGCAGCGGCGGCCGTTCGACCGCTTCATGACCGGCACCGCCTTCGGCATGCTGTCGGTGCCGACCTTCCTGTCGGCGATCCTGCTGATCTATCTGTTTGCGGTCGAGCTGCGCTGGCTGCCGGCGACCGGCTACGTGCCGTTCAGCGAGGATCCGGCCGCAAATCTGCGCTTCATGGTGCTGCCGGCGCTGACGCTGGCGCTCGGCCGAATGGCCGGGGATCATGCGCGTGCTGCGTTCCGACATGATCGCGACCCTGCAGGAAGACTATATCGCGCTGGCCAAAGCCAAGGGATTGAAGGCGTCGCGCATCCTGTTCGTGCACGCGCTGAAGCCGTCGTCGCTGACGCTGGTGACGATCACCGGCATCAATATCGGCCGGCTGATCGGCGGCGCCGTCATCGTCGAGACGATTTTTGCGCTGCCGGGGATCGGCCGGCTGCTGGTCGGCGCGATCTACACCCGCGACCTCATCATCCTGCAGGGCGTGGTGCTGCTGGTCGCCGCCGGCTTCGTGCATCGATGAACTTCATCGTCGATATGCTCTACGCCGTCCTCGATCCCAGGATCCGTCATGGCCACGCTTGAACTCAGCATCGACGAGGAGTTGCCGGCAGCACCGGTCAGGCGCGGCACGCCGGCTCGGGCCGCTGTTCTGGGCGGCGATCGGCTGGATGATCTTCGTGTTTGCGGTCGCGATCTTGGCCGACGTGCTGCCGCTGCCGAGCCCGACCGACATGGACATGCTGGAGCGGCGCGCGCCGTTCTCGGCTGCAGCACTGGCTTGGCACCGACGGCCTCGGCCGCGACGAACTGGCGCGGCTGATCTATGGCGCGCGGATATCGCTGGTGGTCGGCCTCTGTGCGCCGGTCATCGGGCTCATCGATCGGCGGCGCGCTCGGCATGCTCGCCGGCTATTTCCGCGGCCGGTTCGAGATCGCTGGTGGTCGGCAGCATGGATGTGCTGCTGGCGTTTCCGCCGCTGATTCTGGCGCTGGCCGTGACCGCCTATCTCGGGCAATCGATCCTCAATCTCACCTGCATTCTCGGCGTGCTCGGCATTCCCGCCTTCATGCGGGTGGCGCGGGCGGCGACGCTGACGCTGGCGCGGCGCGAATTCGTCATCGCGGCGCAGGCGCTGGGCGCGACGCATGCGCGCATCCTGCTGCGCGAATTGCTGCCGAACGTGATCCTGCCGCTGTTTGCCTTCTTCCTGCTCGGCGTTGCCGTCACCATCGTGGTCGAGGGCGCGTTGTCCTTCCTGGGCCTCGGCGTGCCGCCGCCGATATCGAGCTGGGGCAGCATGATCGGGGAGGGGCGCGAGAGCCTGGACGTGGCGCCGCGGCTCGCCTTCCTGCCGGCGATCGGCGATGTTCCTGACCGTGCTGTCCTTCAACCTGGTCGGCGACACGCTGCGTGCGCTCACCGATCCACGTCAGGGCGCGCTGTGACCGGGAATACGCTTGCTTTCCGTCGAGGACGTCGTCGTCGATCTGCCGACGCCGCGCGGCAATCTGCGCGCGGTGGATCATGTCGACCTCACGGTCGGCGCCGGCCGGACGCTCGGCGTCGTCGGCGAATCCGGCTGCGGCAAGACCATGCTGTCGCGGGCGATCCTGCAATTGCTGCCGAAGAAGGCAAAGCTCTCCGGCCGCGTGATGTTCGACGGGCAGGACCTGCTGCAGCTGTCGCCGGAGAAACTGCGCAAGCTGCGCGGCCGGTCGCTGGCGGTCGTGTTCCAGGATCCGATGACCTCGCTCAATCCGGTGCTCGACCATCGGCACCCAGTTGATCGAGACGCTGCAGGAGCATCTCGAACTCGACGACGCCACGCCGCCAAAGGCGCAGCGTCGAACTGCTCGCGCGCGGTCGGCATTCCCGCGCCCGAGCAGCGGCTGATGCAATATCCGCACCAGCTATCCGGCGGCATGCGGCAGCGGGTGGCGATCGCGATCGCGCTGTCGTGCGAGCCGAAGCTGCTGATCGCCGACGAGCCGACCACCGCGCTCGACGTGACGATCCAGGCGCAGATCCTCGATCTGCTGGCGCGCGAGCAGCGCCGCCGGCACATGGCGATGATCCTGATCACCCATGATCTCGGCGTCGTCGCCGGCCGCACCGACGAGGTCGCCGTGATGTATGCCGGCCGCGTGGTCGAGCGCGCGCCGACGCCGGCGCTTGTTCAAGAAAATGCGGATGCCCTACACCGAAGCGCTGCTCGCGGCGCTTCCCAAGATCGATGCCGCGCCCGCACACGCCGCTGCCGGCGATCTCGGGGCGGCCGCCCGATCCGACCCGGCCGCTGCAGGGCTGCTCGTTCTCGCCGCGCTGCCGCTATGCGGCCGGCCCGCTGCCATACCGAGAAGCCCGCGCTCGACGGAAGCCGAATCGCGGCGACCATCAGTACGCCTGCTTCCATCCGATCGAAGTCCGCAGCCGGCGTCGCCGCATGATGCAGCAAGCCGTCCGCCATCGCTTCAGCGCGACCCGCTGCTCGACGTGGACAATCTCGTCGTCGAATATCCCGTCGGCGGCAAGATCGTTCACGCGGTGTCCGGCGTGTCAGCCTGCAGATCGCCCGCGGCGAGACGCTGGGTCTGGTCGGCGAGTCCGGTTGCGGCAAGTCGACGCTGGGCCGCGCGGTGCTGCAGTTGCGCCGGCCGACCTCGGGGCGGGTTCTGTTCGACGGCCAGGACCTCACGGCGATGCAGGGCGATGCGCTGCGGCAGATGCGCCGGCGCGTGCAGTTGATCTTCCAGGATCCGATTGCCTCGCTGAACCCGCGGCGGCGGATCGGCGACATCGTCGCCGAGCCGCTGGTGATATCGGGCGTCAAGGATCCGGCAGAAGCGCGAGCAGCTCGTCCACGAGGTGCTCGAGCGCCGTCGGCCTCGACCCTGGCCTGGTGATCGGACGGCTGCCGCATGAATTTTCCGGCGGGCAGTGCCAGCGCATCTGCATCGCGCGCGCGCTGGTGCTCAATCCGGAGTTCATCGTCTGCGACGAGCCGGTCTCGGCGCTCGACGTTTCGATCCGCGCCCAGATCCTCAATCTGCTGGAAGAGATGAAGGCGCGCTATCGGCTTGACGCTGCTGTTCATCGCCCACGATCTCGCGGTGGTGAAGGCGGTCGAGCGACCGCGTGGCGGTGATGTATCTCGGCCGGCTGTGCGAGGTCGGCCCCTCCGAGCAGCTGTTCGCCCGGCCGGCGCATCCCTATACCGCGCTCCTGATCGAGGCGATCCCGGTGCCCGATCCGGACGTCCGCCCGGCCGAGACCGTGCCGGTCGGGGAGCCGCCGTCGCCGATTGTCGCCGCCCTCCGGCTGCCGGTTTCGCACCCGCTGTCCCGCGCGCGGATCAGCGATGCAGCGACGAGGTGCCGGAACTGCGCGCGGTGGCGCCGGACCAGTTCGTGGCCTGCCATCATCCGCTGATCTGAATACCGGAAGACGTCTAGCACACGTTTGTCTCGATGGGACAGACGTGGCAATGTCCGGCGCAAGAAATACCGACCAAGAACAAGAATGACGGGAGAGAAGCGATGAAGAGTTTTCAGGTCGCCGAGTTCAACGCCCCCTTGAAGGAGGTGGATCAGCCGACGCCGCAGCCGACGGGCACGCAGGTGCTGATCAAGGTGAAGGCGGCCGGCGTCTGCCACAGCGATCTGCACATCTGGGAAGGCGGCTACGATCTCGGCCATGGCCGCAAGCCGCTCTCGCTGAAGGACCGCGGCGTGTCGCTGCCGCGCACGATGGGGCATGAGACGGTCGGCGAAGTGCTGGCGTTCGGGCCGGACGCCAAGGCGCCGATACCGGCGGCCTCAAGGTCGGCGACGTCGCGCTGGTCTATCCCTGGCTCGGCTGCGGCAAATGCGAGACCTGCCTCGGCGGCGACGAGAACATGTGCGTCGTCAAGCCGAACTCGCTCGGCGTCTATTGCGACGGCGGCTATGCCGACCACATGACGGTGCCGCATCCGAAATATCTGCTGAATCTGAAGGGGCTCGATCCCGTCACGGCGGCGCCCTATGCCTGTTCCGGCGTCACCACCTACAGCGCGCTGAAGAAGGTCGAGATCGCGCTTTCAACACGCCGATCGTGATTTTCGGCGCCGGCGGTCTCGGCCTGATGGCGCTGTCGCTGTTGAAGGCGATGGGCGGCAAGGGCGCCATCGTCGTCGATATCGATGCGCGCAAGCGCGAAGCCGCCGAAGCGGCCGGCGCGCTCGCCACCGTCGACGGCAAGGCGCCGGATGCGCTGGAGCAACTCGCGAAGAAGGCCGGCGGCCCGATCCGCGCGGTGATCGATCTCGTCGGCAACGCCGCAGACCACGCAGCTCGGCTTCGACTGCCTGACCAAGGGCGGCAAGCTCGTCATCGTCGGCCTGTTCGGCGGCGGCGCGCCCTGGGCGCTGCCGCTGATTCCGATCAAGGCGATCACGATCCAGGGCAGCTATGTCGGCAATCTGCGCGAAACGCAGGAATTGCTCGATCTCGTGCGCACCAAGAAGATCGCGCCGATCCCGGTGACGACGATGCCGCTGGCGAAGGCCAACGAGGCGCTGATCGATCTGCAGAAGGGCAGACTGGTCGGCCGCGCGGTGCTGACGCCGTAGGCTCGTCTATCGCCGTCATGGCCGGGCTTGACCGCGAGCCATCCACGTCTTTGCCGCTTCGATGCGTGAGACGTGGATGCCTCGGCATAGGCGCGCGCAACGACGCGTCTCGAACTGCATGCTCGGCTGACAGTTCGCACTGTCGCATCGAGGAATCCCCATGTCCGCAAACAACGCGCTCCACATCGCCGTGCTCGGCGGCGATGGCATCGGCCCTGAAGTGATGGCGCCGGCGCTGGAAGTCCTGCGCAAGATCGAGGCGACGTCGGACCTGAAATTCCGCTTCACCGACGCGCCGGCCGGCGCCAACAATTATCTGCGCGACCGGCAAATCGATGCCGGACAGCACGGTGCGGCTGTGCGACGAGGCGGACGCGATCCTGCTCGGCGCCTGCGGCCTGCCGTCGGTGCGCTACCCCGACAACACCGAGATCATGCCGCAGGTCGAACTGCGCTTCCATTTCGACCTCTATGCCGGCGTGCGCCCGGCGCGGCTGATTCCGGGCGTGCCGAGCCCGATCGTCGGCGCCGATCAGCGCGGCATCGATCTCGATCGTGATCCGGGAATCCACCGAAGGCCTGTTCGCCTCGATGGGCAAGGGCGTCGTCACCGACACCGAGGCGCGCGAGACGCTGGTCATCACGCGAAAGACCTCGGAGCGGTTGTTCGAGTTTTCGTTCCGCCTGGCCGAACGCCGCAAGGCGCGCGGGCGGGCCGGTGGCAGCTTGACCTGCGTCGACAAGGCCAATGTGTTCAAGGCGTTCGCGTTCTTCCGCGAGATGTTCGATGAGGCCGCCAAGCGCCATCCCGGCGTCAAGGCCGACCGGCTCTATGTCGATGCCTGCTCCGCTGCTGCTGGTGAAGCGCCCCTGGGATTTCGACGTCATGGTGATGGAGAACATGTTCGGCGACATTCTCTCCGACATGACCGCCGGCCTGATCGGCGGCATGGGCATGGCGCCCTCGGCCGATATCGGCGACCGCCACGCCGTGTTCCAGCCCTGCCACGGCACCGCGCCCGACATCATGGGGCAGGGCAAGGCCAACCCCACGCGCGATGATCCTCTCCGCCGCGATGATGCTGGACTGGCTCGCCGACAAGCACGGCCTCGAAGGCGCCGCCGAGGCCGGCGAGCGCATCGAGCGCGCGGTCGACAAGGCCTATGCCGACGGCATCAAGCCGATGGAATTCGGCGGCGGCAACGGTACGGCGGATATTACCAAGGCGGTGCTCGCGGCGCTGTAGCCTCTCGAGTCGGCATCATCATTCGCCGCGATCGCAGGCGATATCAAATCACGCGCGCCGCTTTCAGCTTTTCGATCGCGTCCGGATCGTACCCCCAACGATCGCAAGATTTCTTCATTGTGCTCGCCGAGATCCGGCGTCGCCGTCCGGATCGATCCGATCAAACCCCGTGATCTCGCAAGGTTGCGCGATCAGGTCGATGTCGCCAAGCCGCGGATGGGTGACGGGCCGCGTAATCCGCAGCGCCTCGACCTGCGGATCGGCGAAGACATCCCTGATGCTGTAGACGGACCGCAGGGGAGGCCCGCCTCCACCATCATCTCAAACCATTCACCGGCTGGTTTTTGCGCGCAATGCGCTCGCGATCAGTTCGTTGAGCGCCTTCCTTGTTTCTCCCGCGCAGCGCGGGCGAGGCAAAGCGCGGGTCGTTCGCCATCTTCTCGCGGTCGATCAGCTTGCAGAATTTTTGAAAGTTCTTGTTGCTGGTCGCGGCGAGGTTGAGAAAGCCGTCGGCGGTGGGATAAAGCCCCATCGGCGTGTTGGTCGGATGGAAATTGCCTTCCTGTGGCGGCACCCGCTTGTCCATGGTCCAGCGCGTCGCCTGAAAGTCGAGCAGGGTGATGCCGGCCTCGATCAGCGAGGTCTGCACCCAGCGGCCTTCACCCGGAAACTTCGCGGTCGAGCAGCGCGATCAGGGATGCCTTGCGCGAGGAATGCGCCCGCCATGATGTCGGTGACGGCGACGCCGACGCGGACCGGGCCCTGGCCCGGAATACCCGTCACCGACATGATGCCGCTCATGCCCTGGGCGATCTGGTCGATCGAAGGCCGCGGGCGTAGAGGGCCGTACTGGCCGAAGCCGGAGATGCTGCCATAGACGATGCGCGGATTGCACTTCCTCACGGACTCGAAATCGACGCCGAGGCGCTTGGTGACGCCGGGCCGCATGTTCTCGACGATCACGTCGGCCTGTTCAGCGAGCCGCATCAGGATCTCGCGGCCCTCATCGGTCTTCAGGTTCAGCGTGATGGCGCGCTTGTTGCGATGCAGGTTCTGGAAGTCCGAACCGTCGCGCCGTCCGACCAGTTCGTTGGCGTCGGCGATCACTCCGGCGGCGGCTCGACCGGATCACGTCGGCGCCCCAGTCCGCCAGCGTGCGACACGCAGGAGGGGCCGGCGCGCGCCAGCGTCAGGTCGATCACCTTGAAGACGCGACAGCGGCAGGCGCGGTGTTTCGGTTGGCGCGGCGACCGGCGGGGACGTCTCGACGGGCTCATGCATGATGGGCTCATCCAGGATCGGAATGATAGTGCGACGGATCGGATCTCGACCAGAGCGTCGGCTACTTCCCTTGAACTGCGGCTTGCGCTTTTCCATGAAGGCGCGTGCGGCCCTCGCGAAAATCTTCGCGAGTCCATGCAGGCGCGTGCCGATCTGCTTGATCGCGTCCATGTCGCGCTTGCTCTGGATCCTTCAGCACTTGCGCGATGGTGATCTTGGCGGCCTTGATCGCCAGCGGCGCGTTGCCGGAAATGGTGCGCGCGATCTCCATGGTCGCGTTCCACAATTCCGCATCCGGCAGCACGCGGTCGACCAGGCCGATCCGCAGCGCTTCCGCGGAATCGATCCGCATGCCCGTATACATGATGAGCCGCGCCCAGGACGGCCCGACCAGCGAGACCAGATGCTTGAGGCCGTCATAGCCATAGGCGATGCCGAGCTTGGCGGCGGGAATGCCGAACTGGCTGTTGTCGGAGGCGATGCGGATATCGCGTCAGCATCGCGACCTGCATGCCGCCGCCGAGGCAGAAGCCGCGGATGCAGGCAATGGTCGGCTTCGGATAGCTCGCCAGCAGCGCGCGCTGCGCGTCGCTGCGTCTTCGAATATTCCTCCGAGGCCGCGCGCGTTGTGGCGGGTCTTCTCGAACTGGCTGATATCGGCGCCCGAGACGAACGCCTTGTCGCCGGCGCCGACCAGGATCACGACGCGCACGTCGGGATTGTCGCGCAGTTCGACCAGCGCGCTGCCGAGGCCCTCCCACATCTCGAGCGACATCGCGTTGCGCTTGTCGGGATTGTTGAAGGTGATGACGCCGACGCCATCGCTGACGCTCTGCAGGATCTTGCCGTCGGCATGGGATGTTTCGGCGTTCTTCGGGGATGTCCAGCATCGGGGTATCCAGTCCATTTCAGGAATCAACGACAGGGGCCGGAAATTCGCCTGCGGCGTAGGCCGGCCGCGCCTGCAGTCTAGTCCACCACCCGCGACGCGTGGATGTTTCTTTCGGTCACCTCATCCGGCGCGATTTCCTCGTCGATGCGCTTTGACGAACGGTGCTGCGGCGATGTCGGCGATCGAGTAGGCCTTGCCGACCAGCCAGGCCGGACGGCTTCAGCGCTTCTTCCATCTTGTCCAGCAGCACGACCAGCTTGGCCCGCGCGGCGTCGCGCTCTTCCTCGGTGTAGGGTTTGCGCGCGGCCCGGAGCCAGGCCTCCTGCCGCTCCTTGCTCGGGATGTTCTTGAGCTTTTCGGCGAGTTCCTGGTCCGACCATTGCGACGCCGTCTTCGCCAGATGGTGCCGCCAGTTGAAGATGATGAGATTGCCGATCAGCCCGTCGATATGCCGGATCCAGTTGCGCATCTCGGCGCGTTCGTAGGGCGTAGTCCGGCCGGAGCGGCGGATCGGGAAACGTCTCGTCGAGATATTCCGCAGATCGTGCCGCTCGTGCAGCGGCCGGCCGTCATGGATCAGCGTCGGGATCACGCCGAGCGGATTGATCCTCAGATATTCCGGCGAATGATGCTCCATGGCGGCCATGTCGACCACGTGGCCTTCATAGGCGAGGCCCTTCTCGGCGAGGCACAGCCGGACGCGGCGCGAAGCGCTCGAACGCCAGCCGTGGTGAAGGGATCATCATGGTTGCCTCCCGAAGCCGATGGACCGGTCTTGTTTATCGGGAGTGTGGTGCCACGTTTCGCCGGCTCCGCAAGGTCCGCAAGTCTGGTCAGGGCAACGGCGCGTCGTCGGGCGATCAGGCTGCAACAGCAGATGGGCTATCGCCGGAGCTCGTCGATCACCGGATGGCTTGGCGGCTTACATCAAGACCGGGAGCATGAGCGCTGGGTGCGAATCGAAAAAATCAGGCGCCAGGTTCGAATAGCAGAAAATCTCTGCAAAACTCTCAACGGCTCGCGATCGCGCGACCGACGACATTCAGGTTCTGATGTGTCGAACGACCGGACTCCGCCATCGACAATGGCGATGCGCTGATTTTCCGCGCCAGATCGAGATCAGGCCCGGCGCAGCAACAGGCTACCCGGCGATTTCTCGCGTCGATTGATCGGGTCCGCGGTGCTGCGATCCAGGCGCGATAATGCCTAGGCTTCGTTGGCGGCGATCGATTCCATCAAGGACACCAGCTGACGCTGTACGGTCTGGTCCTTGATCTTGCTGTAGGCGCGCAGCAGCCGGAGGCTGAAGGCGCTGTCGAGGAAGAGGAGGCTTTCGACTTCGCGCGCCTTGCCGTCGCCGTCGTAGAAGAACGTGACGGGCACGTCGAGCGCGGTGGCGATCTGCTGAAGACGAGCAGCGCCGACGCGGTTCACGCCCTTCTCGTACTTCTGGACCTGCTGGAAGCTGACGCCCAGCTTGTCGCCGAGCTCCGCCTGCGAGATCTTCTGCTCCACACGGCGCAGGCGTATCCGCTTGCCCAACTCAATGTCGGGTTTGCCGGCACTGCGCTGCTTCATCTTCTTTGCGGCTGATCTCTTCATTCTGGTTTACCGTCCTTCGATCGGGAAACCCTGGCAGAAGTAGGTCAGGGGTTCGTCCGTATTTGCCGTGTTTAAAGTCAGTCTCGAACCGTGAGGTTGTATGAGAACCACGGGAATCCTGAGATATTGCGGGATGGTAGCCAAACGCATGTGCGCTATTGGAAGCATCCTGATACCGGCGCCGCCAACCACTCTCAAGCTGCCAGCACCCGGGGCGTATTGGCGAAACCCCGCACCTCTACATTTGACAAAATATTCGACCAAACCACAACCACCGCGAGTTCAATGGCCACAGATTTTGGCCAGCATGCTTACCGTGTCGCGCTCAAGCACCGGGTTTTACGGGGTTTGACGGCCGAAATGCGATCGCTCATAGCGGCGTGTGCGGCGTGCCGATATCGCGCGCGCATTGCAGTGAAATGCCCGCGTGCGGTGATGCCTGACAAAATGCAGCAGAGTTCAGTTCCGATCTTCGATCAAGACGTGACGTGGAAATTGCGGCGAAGCCGCGTACGCTCGCGACGCGCTATCGCGCGCCGTTCGATCGGACGCAGCCCGATCCGACATCGCGCAACATTTGCCGGCGTGTCGGTTGGCCTGCGCACATGAACATCGCCGCCGGCGATCCGATGGAATCATCGAGATGTTGCCTCGGCAACTGATGAGCGCGGGCAAGCCGTGACGAGTGCCCGTCGGACCCGTATTGCGAAGGAGAGTCGAGCCGGTTCGGCCCGCGCCTTCGGGCGGTGTTTGCCGAAATGATTGCGATCATCGGCTCGCGCGCCGTCTGCGGCCTATTGGCTCAGGGTACTACTTAAATTGGCTTCCACAGCCGCGCCGTTTTGCATACGCTTTGCGATAGTGGCCGCGTCGTCGGCCAGGCCAAAGTCCCGCTTACAAGGGACGGGCATTACAGGGGAGGAACGCCATGAAGCGAAGAACCGTACTTGCGGGCCTTGGTGCGACGGCGGCCGCCGGCGCCTTGGGCATGCCATCGATCCTCAGGGCGCAGGCGCCCGTCACGCTCAACGGCGCCGTGCAGTTCAACGACGACCACGCCTTCAACAGGGCGCTGCTGCGGTTCGAAGAGCTGGTGAAGAAATACTACGGCAAGCCGATCAATTTCACGCTGCACAGGAACTCATCGCTCGGTCTCGAGAAGCAGTATTTCGAGTACATGTCGCAGGGCAAGGCGGTCGATTACGGCATCGTCTCGCCGGCCCACATGTCGACCTTCGCCAAGGCGGCGCCGTTCATCGATGCGCCCTTCGTGTTCAAGGGCATCGAGCACATGAACAAGGTGGTCGAAGCGAACATCCTGGCGCCGATCGCCGACGAAGTCGCGGCTAAGGCCGAGGTCGTGCTGATCGGCTATGCCGGCGGCGGCATCCGCAACATCTTCGCCAACAAGCCGCTCAAGAACCTCGCCGATCTCAAGGGCCTCAAGGTGCGCGTGCAGGGCGCGCCGATCTGGTCGAAGACGTTTGCGGCCGTCGGCATGAGCCCGACCGTGATCGCCTACAACGAAGTCTACAACGCCATCCAGAACGGCGTGATCTCGGCCGGCGAAAACGAGGCGGCCGGCGTCGAGGCGATGAAGTTCTACGAAGTCGCGCCGCACCTCAACCTGACGCAGCACGCGGTATCGATCCGGCCGATCTGCTTCTCGGTGAAAACGCTGAAGACCCTGCCGAAGGACCTGCAGGACGCGATCATGAAGGCCGGCAAGGAGGCCGGCGATTACGGCCGTCAGCTGAGTCGAGCGAGGAAGTCGTCAAGCTCGACACGCTGGAGAAGGCCGGCAAGCTCAAGCGCGTTCCGTTCGAGGAGCGCGACGCCATGAAGAAGCTCGCCGATCCCGTGATGGCCACCTACGCCAAGGAAATCGGCGCCGAGGGCATCTTCGAGAAGATCAACGTCGCCTGAGAGCATGTCGCTGACCGCGCGGCAGGAAGTCCGGGGCAAGCCGCGCGGCTTGCCCCATTCGATGATCTGCTATCCGCCCGGAGCCGTGATGACCGAAATATCGATGCCGCCGAACCCGTCGCTGTGGCGCCGAGTGACGGCGGCCTATGCAAAACTGCTGGAAATCCTGCTCGCCGCCTGCGTCGGCATTCTGGTCATTCCGGTCACGCTGCAGATCATCTCGCGCTACACGCCGTTCATCCCGTCCTACATCTGGACCGAGGAGATGGCGCGCTTCCTGTTCGTCTGGACGATCATGATCGGCGCCATGGTCGGCGTGCAGGGAGGCGCAGCATTTCGAAGTCGACGTCTGGCCCGACCTGTCGCGGCGAGGCTGAGGCCGCGGTGCGGATTCTGCGCGCGGCTCGGCGTGCTGGCGATGGCGCTGGTGTTCGTGTGGGCCGGGCATCGAATTCACGCGGTTCGCCTGGAACCGGACGTCGGAACTGGCCGATCTGCCGCTCTGGCTGATCCATGTCGCCTGGCCGGTGGCCGGCGTGACATGGATCGTGTTTGCGGGCGAACAGATCGTCGATGAGACGCGGATTCTGGTTCGGGGCAAAGCGATGAGCGGCAATGTTCTTTCTGCCGGACAGGCCGCGATGGTCCTGTTCGGGGTTTTCGTCGGCCTGCTCATCGTGCGCGTGCCGGTCGCCTTTGCGCTCGGCCTTGCCTGTGTGCCGATCCTTTTGATCGAGCCGCGGTTGTCGATGATGACGCTCGCGCAGGAGACCTTCAACGCCTACAATTCGTTCATCCTGCTGGCGGTGCCGTTCTTCCTGCTGACCGCCAACCTGATGAGCATCGGCGGCATCACCGACCGCCTGGTGGCGCTGTCGCGCTCGATGGTCGGGCATTGGCCGGGATCGCTGGCGCAGATCAACGTCGTGCTGTCGGTGTTCTTTGCCGGCATCTCCGGCTCCTCGACCGCGGACGCGGCGAGCCAGTCGAAGATCTTCATCGATGCCCAGACCAAGGAGGGTTACGACCTCTCGTTCTCCATCGCCATCACCGCGGTCTCGGCCGTGCTCGCCGTCATCATCCCGCCCTCGATCCTGATGATCGTGTGGGGCGGGCTGATCTCGACCTCGATCGCCGCGATGTACCTCGCCGGCATCGTGCCGGGCCTGCTGATCGCGGGCGCGCAGATGGCGACCGTGCATGTCTATGCGGTGCGCCGCGGCTATCCGACCTATCCGAAAGACAGCCTGGCGCGAGATGCGCTGCGCGATCTGGCGGTCGATACCGGCGCTGATGACGCCGTTCATCATCGTCGGCGGCATCCTGCTGGGCTGGTTCACCGCGACCGAGATCCGCCTGCGTCGCGGTGCTTTATTCCGTGGCGCTGTCGGCGTTCTTCTACCGTGAAACCGGCGTGGCGCGAACTCTACAGGGCCTTGCTCGACACCGGGCGCCTGGCCGGGTGTCGCGCTGTTCTGCGTCGGCACCGCAAGCGCGTTCGGCTGGCTGCTGGCCTATTACAAGATTCCGCAGGAGCTGCTGGCCAACGTCTCGACCTGGGGCATGGGCCCGATCGCGGCGGGCTTCTTCATCGCCTTCTGCTTTCTGGTGGTGGGCTGCTTCCTCGACGCCATTCCGGCGATCATCATCGTCGGCACCGTGCTGGAGCCGCTGGCGAAATCGGTCGACCTGCATCCGGTGCAGTTCGCGATCATCTCGATCGTCTCGCTGGCGTTCGGGCTGGTGACGCCGCCCTACGGCCTGTGCCTGATGATCGCCTGCTCGATCGCGGGCGTGCGGCTGCGCTATGCGCTGAAGGACACGGCCATCATGCTGGTTCCGATGCTGCTGGTGCTGGCCGCGCTGATCATCTGGCCCGAGGTCTCGCTGTTCCTGCCGCGCCTGATCGTGCCGGAGATGCTGAAATAGCGGTCTCCGTATCGGCCTATTCCTCCCTGTCGAGCGCGCAGCTCACCGTGTAGACGACGCCGCGGCGGCAGGAAGTCGACGGTCGCTTCGCCGCCGAGCTGGTCGCGCGCGCTGCGTTCGATCAGCCGCGATCCGAAGCCGCGCTGCACCGGCGCCGTGACGGGCGGGCCGCCGGCCTCGGTCCAGATCAGCCGCAGCTTGCGCCCGTCGCTTTCCTCGAGGATCTCCCAGTCCAGCGCGACGGTGCCGGTGTCGTTCGACAGCGCGCCGTATTTGGCGGCGTTGGTCGCGATCTCGTGCACGATCATCGACAGCACCACGGCGAGCCGCGGCGACAGCGGCACCTGCGGCCCGAACATCCGCATCCGCTCCGGATTGTTGAGCAGATAGGGCTGCAGCACCCGCGCAATCACTTCCCGCAGCTCCGCGCCCTGCCACTTCTCCTGGCTCAGCAGATTGTGCGCCTCCGCCAGCGCGCCGAGCCTGCCCTCGAATTTCTCGCGCTCGGCCCGGCTGGCGCTGCGGAACGTCTGGGTGGCGATCGACTGCAGGACCGCGAGCGTATTCTTGACGCGGTGGTTGAGCTCCTCGATCAGGAGGTCGTGGAGCATCTCGCCGCGGGCGATCTGTGGTCGCCATCCGCACCGCAAAGGCGAGGCCGACCATCAGCAGAACGCCGCCCATCACGCTTGGTTATCGCGAGGTTGCGCCAGAGCGGCGCGACCAGCGAGCTTTCGGCGACGCCGGCGGCAACCGTCCAGCCGGTGAGCGAGGAGCGGGCAACGCTCGTAATCAGCGGCACGCCCTCGAGCGATACCGTCGGCAGGGTGGCTTCGGGATTGTCGGAACATCTCCGCATAGAGCGAGGGCGATGCGCGCTTGCCGACGGTCTCCTGCGGGTTCGGCACGCGCGCGAAATTGGTGCCTTCGCTGTCGAAGATCGAGATCGTCCAGTCCTTGCTCGGCCGCTGCTGCTCGATCATGGCCTGGAAAATCTCGATCGGCGGACTGAAGGAGATGTCGTAGAGCACCTCGCCGTCGCGGATGACGGGCACTTCGACCGTCACGATCAGCCGTTTCTTCACCGACCCGAAGAACAGGTTGGAATAGACCGGCTTCTTTTCCGCGAACACCTTCTCGACCATGGCGAGGTTGCTGCGTGGCGGCAGGCTTGCGGTGTCCGGCGTGACGCGAGGAGAACACCTGGCGGCCTTCGCGGTTCGCCACCAGCACGACGCCGCCTTCGCCATACTGGTCGAGGAAGCCCTGCGCAGATGCGGCGGAATCCGTCGAAATCGCCGTCGCGCAGCGCGTTGGTCAGCGACAGCACCTGCAGCGCGCCGGTGATGCGCTGCATCTCGGCAGTCGAGCACGAGGCGAATGCTGCGCACGGTTTCGAGCACCCGCTGGGTCGCGTTCTGCCGGTCCTGCTTGTAATTGTTGTAAACGATGCCGGCCGCGAAAATGATCAGCGGCAGCGTGGTTCCCGCGACCAGAAGGGCGAGACGCACTGGCAGTGAAGGTTTTGGCAACGCAAGTCCCGGATCGGCGCCCAACTGCCGCGAAGCATAGGAGAAGCCGCCGAATTTCGCCAAGGATATTAGAGGGATATCGGAGGAATTGAGCCGGCTTGACGATGGCCGGGTTCCGCGGCGGGTCGAGTGCGCCGCGGAACCCGGACTAGTTCCTTCAAAGATTGCTGTCGGTGATGGCGGCATACACCATGGTGCGCAGCTCGCGCCGCAGCGGATAGGCGCTCGACGGCAGCACCTGCGTCATGAAGATCGTGATCAGCTCTTCCGCCGGATCGATGAAGAACGACGTCGTCGCCGCGCCGCCCCAGTTGAACTCGCCGGGACTGCCGGCGATCAGCGTCTGCGCCGGGTTCATGGTGACGGCAAAGCCGAGGCCGAAGCCGATGCCGTTATAGGCGGCTTCCGAGAACAGCGAGCGCGACATCGCCGGCAGGTCGACGCCGCCGGGCAGATGGTTCGACGTCATCAGCTTCAGCGTCTTCGGACCGAGCAGGCGGACGCCGCCGAGCTCGCCGCCATTGAGCAGCGCCCGGCAGAAGGTGAGATAGTCGGCCGCGGTCGAGCACAAGCCGCCGCCGCCGGAGATGAACGAGGGCGGCGACGAGGAACGAACTCGTGGCCGGGTCGTCCTGCAGCGTCAGCGTGCCCTTGCGCTCGGTGGCGTGGAACGTCATGCCGCCTTGCGGATCGGCCGAATAACAGGCCGCGAAACGATGCGCCTTGTCCTTCGGCACGAAGAAGTCGGTGTCGTTCATGCCGAGCGGATCGAAGATCCGCTCTTTCAGGAACTGCTCGAACGGCTTGCCGCTGATCATGCCGATGAGATAGCCGATCACGTCGGTGGCGACGGAATAGTTCCAGGCCTCGCCCGGCGAAAATTCCAGCGGGATTTTTGCGAGGTCGTCGATCATGCGTCTGCAGCGTGCCGGCCTTGATCGACCTCGCCGATCTTGTTCTCGCGATAGGCGGCATCGACATTGGAGCGCTGCTGGAAGCCGTAGGTAAGGCCCGAGGTGTGGCGCAGCAGGTCCACGATCAGCATCGGCCGCGACGGCGGGCGGGTCAGAAAGGCCGGATGCGTGCCGGCCACGAACACGCCGAGGTTCTTCCATTCCGGAATGTATTTGTGGACGGGCTCATCGAGCGCGACGCGGCCTTCCTCGACCAGCATCATGAAGGCCACGCGTCGTGAGCGGCTTGGTCATCGAATAGATGCGGAAGATGGTGTCGTCCTTGACCGGCGCCTTGCGCTCGAGGTCGGCAAAGCCCTGCACGGTCGAATGCACGATCTTGCCGCGGCGGTAGATCAGGAGCTGCGTCCCCGGAAAGCGGCCGGCGTCGACATAGCGCTGCTTCAGATGATTTTCGAGGCGGTCGAGCGCCGCCTTGGACATTCCGGCGGATTCGGGCGAGGCGGGGGTAGGGGCTAACATCGGCGCTGATCTCCGGCTGGCTGATGCGGCCTTGATAGCCGAAAAGTGTGCCCCGTTCCAACCGGCCGCCGCTTACCCGGCGCGGAGCGCTGGTATAGGCTGCCGCCAGCCATCGCGTATCCCGCAGGACAGCAAAAATGCCCCAATTCAACGAAACCGAACTGACCGCCGCCGTGATCCGCAGCTTCGACGATACGCCGGATCCGCGCGCCAAATTCCTGCTGCAGGAACTGGTGAAATCGCTGCACGACTATGTCCGCAAGACCGATCTCACCTTCGAGGAATGGGAGGTATGCGATCGATTTCCTGACCCGGACCGGCCAGAAGTGCACCCCGATCCGGCAGGAGTTCATCCTGCTCTCCGACGTGCTCGGCGTGTCGATGCTGGTCGATGCCGTCAACCACCGCGAGCGCGAGGGCGCGACCGAGACCACGGTGCTCGGTCCGTTCTATGTCGGCGAGCACAAGGTGACGCCGCATGGCACCGATATCTCGGCCAATCTGCCGGGCGAGCGGATGTTCGTGCAGAGCCGCGTCACCGACCTCGAGGGCAAGCCGCTGGCGGACGTGCCGGTCGACGTCTGGCACGCCGATGATGACGGCTTTTATGATTCCCAGAAGCCGGCCTATGCGACGCAGGGCCCGTCGTCGCGGGCGCGCTTCATCACCGATGCCGATGGAAGGTTCTTCTTCCGCACCATCCTGCCGTGCAGCTATCCGATCCCGACCGACGGCCCGGTCGGCGAGATGATCATGCAGACCCGCCGCCACGCGATGCGGCCGGCGCATGTGCATTTCCTGGTCGACGCGCCCGGCTACCAGCCGCTGATCACGCACGTCTTCATGGACGGCGACAAATATCTCGATTCCGACGTGGTGTTCGGGGTCAAGGACGAGCTGGTCGCCAAGATCGAAAAGCGCACCGATCCGACGATGCCGGACGGCAAGCCGGCGGCCGCGCCGTGGCACCTGATGACCTACGAATTCCGGATGAAACCGGGCGACGGAAGCGCGCCGAAACCGATGATGGCGAAGGCCAACGAGGACGCCTGAAGACACCGGATTCATGCGTCTGCTCAATTCTTGTGCGCCGCACAAGAATTGAGCGAATCGCAAATTTTGAATGCGAATGCTGGTCCCGATCGGCGCCATGCTTCGCGCATACTATCTAACTATATTGATAATAATAAGTTTTTGCGATGCGGAGGCTTGGCACGAAGCTTGAATAGCTTGTGCCGACGCCATTGATGCCGTCCCTCGAGACCACTCATCCGAATTGTGACGCCGCCATTCCGGGGCCTCCCTGGAACGCGCCCTTCATGCGCCTAGCGCGGTGACACCAGATCGGACGGCCCGTTCACGCACTGACGCAAAGGACAGACGACACCCATGACGAAGCCCACCGATCCGACCTCGCGCCGCGGCCTCAGCCGCCGCCAGATCCTGAAGGCGACCGGCGGCACGGCGGCATTGCTCGCCGCCGCCAAGCTGAATTTCCCCGCCGGCGCGTTCGCGCAAGGCGCGGGTCCGGAAGTGACCAAGGCGACAGCTCGGCTTCATCGCGCTGAGCGATGCCGGCGCCGCTGTTCGTCGCCAAGGACAAGGGCATCTTCGCCAAATACGGCATGCCCGACGTCGAGGTCGCAGAAGCAGGCCTCGTGGGGCACCACGCGCGACAACCTCGTGCTCGGCTCGGAAGGCAACGGCATCGACGGCGCGCATATCCTGACGCCGATGCCGTATCTGATCTCGGCCGGCAAGGTGACGCAGAACAATCAGCCGACGCCGATGTACATCCTGGCGCGGCTCAATCTCGACGGCCAGTGCATCTCGGTCGCCAAGGAATATGCCGACCTCAAGGTCGGCGTCGACACCGCGCCGTTCAAGGTCGCGCTGGACAAGAAGAAAGCCGCCGGCAAGTCGATCAAGGCCGCGATGACGTTCCCGGGCGGCACCCACGATCTGTGGATCCGCTACTGGCTCGCCGCCGGCGGCATCGATCCCGACAAGGACATCGAAACCATCGTGGTGCCGCCGCCGCAGATGGTCGCCAACATGAAGGTCGGCACCATGGATTGCTTCTGCGTCGGCGAGCCGTGGAACCTGCAGCTGATCCATCAGAACATCGGCTACACCGCGATCAACACCGGCGAAATCTGGAACAAGCATCCGGAGAAATCGCTTCGGCATGCGCGCGGCCTGGGTCGACAAATATCCGAAGGCCGCGCAAGGCGATCCTGATGGCGGTGATGGAGGCGCAGCAGTGGTGCCGACAAGGCCGAGAACAAGCGAAGAAGCTCGCGACCATCATGCGCCAAGCGGCAGTGGATCAACTGCCCGGTCGAGGACGTCTACCGATCGCGTCAAGGGCAAGTTCGACTACGGCATCCCGGCAAGGTCGTCGAGAACTCGCCCGCACATCATGCAGTACTGGCGCGACCACGCCTCCTATCCGTTCCAGAGCCACGATCTCTGGTTCCTCACCGAGGACATCCGCTGGGGCAAGTACGAAGCGGGCTTCGACACCAAGGCGCTGATCGCCAAGGTCAACCGCGAGGATCTCTGGAAGGACGCCGCCAAGGACGCTCGGCGTTGCCGCTGCCGACATTCCGGCCTCGACCTCGCGCGGCAAGGAGACCTTCTTCGACGGCAAGGTGTTCGATCCGGAAAATCCGGCTGCGTATCTGAAGTCGCTGTCGATCAAGCGTGTTGAGGTCTGATCCGAACCGGGCCGCGCGCATGCGCGTGCGGCCCGCTCCGTTGAACACGGAGATGACATTTCGATGTCGATGCCTGCGATGAAAGCCGAAGCCACCGCGTGGCGATGCCGTCGCTCGCCGACCACGGCGGCGCCGGTCGTGACGATGACGCCGAAGCGGGCGCCGCGTGCCGAGAAGTACATCAAGATGGCGAAGGAGACCGCGGTGCGCGTCGTGCCGCCGCTGATCGTGATCGCGCTGCTGATGCTGTTCTGGGAACTGGTCTGCCGCCGCGCCGGCTCGACCCTGCCGCCGCCGTCGCGCGTCTTCAAGGACACCAAGGAACTGATCTTCGATCCGTTCTTCGATCGCGGCGGCATCGACAAGGGTCTGTTCTGGCATCTGTCCGCCAGCCTGCAGCGCGTCGCGCTGGGCTATTCGCTGGCCGCGATCGCCGGCATCGCGCTCGGCACGCTGGTCGGGCAGTCGGTCTGGGCGATGCGCGGGCTCGATCCGCTGTTCCAGGTGCTGCGCACCATTCCGCCGCTGGCCTGGCTGCCGCTGTCGCTCGCCGCGTTCCGTGACGGCCAGCCCTCGGCGATCTTCGTGATCTTCATCACCTCGATCTGGCCGATCATCATCAACACCGCGGTCGGCATCCGCAACATCCCGCAGGACTATCGCAACGTCGCAGCCGTGGTGCAGCTCAATCCGCTGGAGTTCTTCTCCAAGATCATGATCCCGGCGGCGGCGCCCTACATCTTCACCGGCCTGCGCATCGGCATCGGCCTGTCGTGGCTTGCGATCGTCGCGGCCGAAATGCTGATCGGCGGCGTCGGCATCGGCTTCTTCATCTGGGACGCCTGGAATTCCTCGCACATCAGCGAAATCATCCTGGCGCTGTTCTATGTCGGCATCATCGGCTTCGTGCTCGACCGCCTGATCGCGGGACTGGCGCAAGATCGTGACCCGCGGCACCGCCGCTGAACTGAAGGAGACATGTCATGCAGGCCTATCTGAAGCTCGACCACATCGACAAGACCTTCACCCGCGGCAACGCCACGACCGAGGTGCTGAAGGACATCAACCTGACGATCGAGAAGGGCGAATACGTCTCGATCATCGGCCATTCCGGCTGCGGCAAGTCCACGCTGCTCAACATCGTCGCCGGCCTCACCGACACGCACCAATGGCTGCGTGCTGCTGGAAAACCGCGAGGTCAATTCGCCGGGGCCGGATCGCGCGGTGGTGTTCCAGAACCACAGCCTGCTGCCGTGGCTGACGGTCTACGAAAACGTCCGGCTCGGCGTCGACAAGGTGTTCGCCTCGACCAAGACCCGCGCCGAGCGCGACGCCTGGGTGATGCACAATCTCAACCTGGTGCAGATGGCGCACGCCAAGGACAAGCGGCCGTCGGAAATCTCCGGCGGCATGAAGCAGCGCGTCGGCATCGCCCGCGCGCTGGCGATGGAGCCGAAGGTGCTGCTGCTCGACGAGCCGCTTCGGCGCGCTCGACGCGCTGACCCGCGCGCATCTGCAGGACTCGGTGATGGCGCTGCACCAGAAGCTCGGCAACACCATCCTGATGATCACCCACGACGTCGACGAGGCCGTGCTGCTGTCGGACCGCATCGTGATGATGACCAACGGCCCGAGCGCGCGGATCGGCGAAGTGCTGGAAGTGCCGCTGGCGCGTCCGCGCAAGCGGCTCGAGCTCGCGACCAACCCCGGCTACCTCAAGTGCCGGCAGCGCGTGCTCGAATTCCTCTACGAGCGGCATCGCTTCGTCGAAGCGGCCTAAGAGTTTCGCTTCAGGAGCGAGTTCCGTGTCCGCCGGCGCGACCAACAGGTCACTTGGAACAGGCAGGAGAAGTTAAGATGACATCCGACGCAAGTCAATCTGGTGCAGCAAAGTTTCGCCAAGGTCGCGCCGATTTCCGAACAGGCCGCCGTGTTGTTCTACGACCGCCTGTTCGAAGTCGCGCCCTCGGTGAAGGCGATGTTTCCCGCCGACATGACCGAGCAGCGCAAGAAGCTGATGGGGACGCTCGCCGTCGTGGTCAACGGCCTCAGCAATCTCGGATCGGTGTTGCCGGCGGCCAGCGCGCTCGCCAAGCGTCACGTCAGCTACGGCGCCAAGCCGGAGCACTATCCCGTCGTCGGCGGCGCGCTGCTGTGGACGCTGGAAAAGGGGCTCGGCGAGGCCTGGACGCCGGACGTCGCCGACGCCTGGACCGCGGCCTACGGCACGCTGTCCGGTTACATGATTTCGGAAGCCTACGGCAGCGCTCAAGCCGCCGAGTGAGGATACGTCATGAGCGAACCGCTTGTCATCGTCGGCAACGGAATGGCTGCCGCGCGCCTGGTCGACGAATTGGCCAAGGTGGCGCTCGGGCCGCTACGCCATCGCCGTGATCGGCGACGAGCCGCGGCTCGCCTATAATCGCGTGCTGCTGTCGTCGGTGCTCGCCGGCGAGACCACCTCGCAGGACATCGAGCTGCGGCCGGCGTCCTGGTGGCGCGACCGCGGCGTCACCCTGAAATATGGCTGCATCGCCACCGAGATCGATGTCGGCCGCCGCGAACTCAAGATCGCGAACGAAGAGAGCATTCCGTTTTCGAAGCTGGTGCTGACCACCGGCTCGTCGGCGCTGCGGCTCAACGTGCCCGGCGCCGATCTCGCCGGCGTGCATACGTTCCGCGACAGCCGCGACGTCGATCTGCTGCTGACGCTGGCTGCGCAGAAGAAGCGCGTGGTGGTGGTCGGCGGCGGACTGCTGGGCCTCGGAAGCGGCCTATGGTCTCGCCAAGGCCGGCGCGCCGGTGACGCTGGTGCATCTGATGGACCGCCTGATGGAGCGCCAGCTCGATGCGCCCGCGGCCGAACTGTTGAAATCGCTGGTCGAGCGCAAGGGCATCGAAGATCCTGCTCAACGCCAACACCGCGCGCATCCATGGCGAGACGCGCGTCGAAGGCGTCGAACTGGTGGACGGCCGCCGGATCGATGCCGACGCCGTGATCTTCGCGGCCGGCATCCGGCCGAACATCGCGCTGGCGAAGGAGGCCGGCATTGCCGTCAACCGCGGCATCGTGGTCGACGACCATCTGCAGACCGGCGCGCCGGACGTGTTTGCGATCGGCGAATGCGCCGAGCATCGCGGCATCTGCTACGGCCTGGTCGAGCCGGCCTATGAGCAGGCGCGGGTGCTGGCGCGGCATCTCGCCGGGCGCGAGCGCTTCCTATGCCGGCAGCGTCGTTGCGACCAACCTGAAAGTCTCCGGCGTCAGCGTGTTCTCCGCCGGCGATTTCATCGGCGGCGACGGCAGCGAGACCATCGTGCTCTCGGACATCAATCACGGCACCTACAAGAAGCTCGTGATCGCGGACGGGCGGTTGACCGGCGCGGTGCTGATCGGCGATGTCGGCGACGCGCTCTGGTATCTCGAACTGATCCGCAACGCGGCAGCCGACGCAACGAATTCGCGCCGACATGATGTTCGGCCGCTCGCTCGCGATCCGTTCGGAGGCGGCATGAGCCGGTTGCCGCCATGACCGCCATCGATCCCGACCTGCGCGCCATCAGCACCACCTGCGCCTATTGCGGCGTCGGCTGCGGCATGCTGGCGACGCCGGACGGGCGGGGCGGCGCGGCGATATCGGGCGATCCCGAGCATCCCGCCAATTTCGGCCGGCTGTGCTCGAAGGGCTCGGCGCTCGGCGAGACGCTCGGCCTGACCAACCGGCTGCTCTATCCGATGATCCGCTGCGGCAAGGGGACCATGGAGCGGGTGGCCTGGAGCGACGCGCTCGACCATGTCGCGCACCGCTTCCAGCACATCATCGCGCGCGACGGCCCCGGCGCGGTCGCGTTCTATCTCTCCGGCCAGTTGCTGACCGAGGATTATTACGTCGCCAACAAGCTGATGAAGGGCTTTGTCGGCAGCGCCAATGTCGACACCAATTCGCGGCTCTGCATGGCCTCGTCGGTCGCCGGCCACCGCCGCGCCTTCGGCGCCGATACCGTGCCGGGCTGTTATGAGGATCTCGACGAGGCGGACCTGCTGGTGCTGGTCGGCTCGAATGCGGCCTGGTGCCATCCGGTGCTGTACCAGCGCATGCTCGTCAACAAGCAGAAGCGCGGCGCGCGCATCGATCGTGATCGATCCGCGCCGGACCGATACCGTCGGCGATGACGATCTGTTCCTGGGGTTGAAGCCGGGCACCGATACCGCGCTGTTCAGCGGGTTGCTGGTTCACCTCGCCGACAACGGCGCGCTCGACCGCGACTACATCGACGCTCCACACCACCGGCTTCGACGACGCCATCGCCCGCGCGCGCAGCATGGCCGGCAGCGTCGGCGCCACCGCGCTGGCGACCGGCCTGTCCGAGCAGGACGTCGCGACATTCTTCCAGATGTTTGCCGAACACCGCGCGTGTCGTCACGATGTATTCGCAGGGCGTCAACCAGTCGGCGCAGGGCACCGACAAGGTCAACGCCATCCTCAACTGCCACCTCGCGACCGGGCGGATCGGCAAGGTCGGGCGCATCGCCGTTCTCGCTGACCGGGCAGCCCAATGCGATGGGCGGCCGCGAGGTCGGCGGGCTCGCCAACCAGCTCGCCGCCCACATGGGCTTTACGCCGCCGGACATCGACCGCGTGCGCCGGTTCTGGAAGGCGCCGCGCATCGCCACCCATGAAGGGCTGAAGGCGGTGCAGATGTTCGAGGCCATCGCGCGCGGCGAGATCAAGGCGTTGTGGGTGATGGGCACCAATCCGGCGGTGTCGCTGCCGAACGCCGACGGCGTTCGCGAGGCGCTGAAGAAGCTCGAACTGTTCGTGGTTTCCGAGAACGTGGTTTCCAACGACACGGTCGATGCGGGCGCGCATGTGCTGCTGCCGGCGCAGGCCTGGGGCGAGAAATCCGGCACCGTGACCAATTCGGAACGGCGCATCTCGCGGCAGCGCGCGTTCCTTGCCGTCGCCGGGCGAGGCGCAAGCCCGATTGGTGGATCATGGGCGAGGTCGCCAAGCGGCTCGGCTTTGGCGCGGCGTTCGACTTCACCTCGGCGGCGGATATCTTTCGCGAGCACGCCGCGCTCTCGGCGTTCGAGAACGACGGCGCGCGCGACTTCGACATCGGCGCGCTGGCAGTCGCTGTCGGACGAGCGATTTCGACGCGATGGCGCCGGTGCAATGGCCGGTCCGGCAGGATGCGAGCCGCAGGCGCGCTTCTTCGCCGAAGGCGGATTCTTCGCCAACGATTTCAAGGCCCGCTTCATCGCGCCGGAAATTCCGGCGTTGCGGACCGAGACCACGGCGGCGCGGCCGTTGCGGCTGAACACCGGCCGCATCCGCGACCAGTGGCACACCATGACCCGATCAGGCGATGAGCCCGCGGCTCGGCCAGCATCTGCCGGAGCCGTTCGTCGAGGTTCATCCCGACGATGCCGCGCAGTTATGGCGTCGCCGACGGCGACTTTGCGCGGGTCACCACCGACTACGGGCAATGCACGCTTCGCGTCGTCGTCAGCGAGCGCCAGCAGCGCGGCATGCTGTTCGCGCCGATCCACTGGAGCGAGGCCAACGCGACCGGCGCGCGCGTCGGTTCGCTGGTGGCGCCTCACACCGATCCGTTCTCCGGCCAGCCCGAGAACAAGGCGACGCCGGCATCGATCGCGCCTTACGAATATGTGTTCCGTGGCTTTGCGCTGTCGCGCAAGCCGCTCGAACTGCCCGCGCATGCGTGGTCGCGCGCGTCGCCGTCAATGGCGGTCACGGCTATCTGTTCGCCGACAATGCCGATCTTGCGGGCTGGCAGTCCTGGCTGAAATCCGTTCGCGCGCGATGACCTCGCCGAATACAAGGATTTCGGCGGCGGCGTCTATCGCGCGGCGTCCTTTAGCGGCGACCGTATCGAAACCTGCCTGTTCATCGGGCCCGCGCGGGACGCCGGCGACTGGAATGTGGTCAAGGGCCTGTTTGCCGCCGATACGCTCGGCAACGACCAGCGCCGCATGCTGCTGTCGGGCAAATCGGCCGATGGCCTCGCCAATGCCGGCCCGATCGTCTGCGCCTGCTTCGGCGTCGGCCGCAACACGATCTGCGATACCATCGCGGCCGGCGCGCGTTCGGCCGCCGACATCGGCGCGCAAGCTGAAGGCGGGCACCAATTGCGGCTCCTGCATTCCGGAACTGAAGCGGCTGATCGCGCAGACCGGCGCGAGCGATCCGGAGCCGCGGAAGCTGGCGGTGGCGAATTGATTGAGTCTCGTCATGCCCGGGCTTGATCCCGGGCATCCACGTCTTACTTTCTTTCTGCTGCGACCCAAAGACGTGGATGGCCGGGTCAAGCCCGGCCATGACGAGGAAAATATGTCGCCGCTCACCCCTTCCGGTTCTTCGCATTCACCGCGATCGCCGCCGCTGCGGTGCGGTTCTCGACGCCGAGCTTGGAGTAGATCTGCTCGAGATGCTTGTCGACGGTGCGCGGGCTCAGGCCCAGAATCTGCGCGATGTCGCGGTTGGTCTTGCCCTTGGACAGCCACGACAGCACCTCGCCCTCGCGCGTCGTCAGGCCGAGTTCGCTGGAGAATTCCGCCGGCGTCTCGGTGCCGGAATCCTTGGCAAGCCGCAGCAGGAATTCGTTCGGCGCCGAGCTTGCCCATATATTGCAGCCGGAGCTGCTCGTTGCCGGGAAGCGGCGGCCATGATCGCGGCCTTCGATCCGGCCTTGCCCTTGCGAGCCTGATCCAGCCATTGCGGGATCGGCTCGGGCAGCACGACATCGTCGTCGCCGTCGGCGCTAAGCGTATCCGACAGCAGTTTCTGCGCCTGCGGCGTCGCCCACATGATCTTGCCCGCGCTGTTCACGGCGAGCAGATAGCGGCCGGAGACGTCGAGCGCGGCGCGCGCGCTCTGGGTCAACCGTGCATTGGCGAGGTGAACGCGGATCCGCGCCAGCATCTCCTCGACCGCGATCGGCTTGGTCACATAATCGACGCCGCCGGCCTCCAGGCCGCGAACGATGTGCTCGGTTTCGGCCAGCCCCGTCATGAAGATGATCGGCACGTGGTCGAGACCAGCGTCGCGCTTCAGCCGCCGGCAGGTCTCGAAACCGTCCATGCCGGGCATGACGGCGTCGAGCAGCACGATGTCGGGCGTGATCTGGTCGACGATCCGCATCGCGGCCGCGCCGTCGAGCGCGACCATGACCGTCATGCCGGCGCCGTCGAGCGCGTCGGTGAGCAGCCGCAGCGTCTCCGGCGAATCGTCGACGACGAGGGCGACGTCGCGCTTTTTGGTTCAGTGATCATAGCTGTGCAGTGTCTTCAGGGTCGCCATGTACTGATCGAGATCGAAGCGGTCGACCAGCGAGCGCATTTGCGACACGAAATCGGCATGCTCGGGATGATCGTTGCCGATCTCGTCGAGCTTGACCTGGATCGCGCGGATGTAGCCCAGTTGCCCGAGGCCGATCAGTTCCTCGACATGCTTCACCGGCGGCCGCGAGCCGGTCTCCGGCTTCCAGCGCGGCACGGCAATTTGCTCGGCCTCATATTGCCATTCGATCTTGAGCAACTGCCGGATGGTCTCCAGCAGCCGCGGAATATCGATCGGCTTCATCAGATAGCCGTCGTGGAACGGCTGCGCCAGCGGCGCGCCGTGCGCCTCCAGCGCGCTCGCCGATACCATCAGGATGCGCGGCCTGATGATGGCCGTTCGCGCGCAGCGTTTCCGCCACCGTCCAGCCGTCCATGCCGGCCATCGAGATATCGAGCAGGAACAGATCGGGCCGGCAATGCTGCGCCAGCGCGAGGCAGCCGGGTCCGTCGGGCGCGCTGAGCAGGATGAAGCCGAGCGGCGCCAGCACCTCGCGCAGGAGGTCGCGATGGGTCGGATCGTCGTCGGTGATCAGGATCGTCTTGCGCGGGCCGTGATAGCCGAAGATCGGCGCTTCCACCGGCGCGATCCGCGTCGGATTGGTGACTTCCGACAGCAGGATCTTGACGCGGAAGGTGCTGCCGGTGCCGACCTGCGCTCGTCACCTTGATGTCGCCGCCCATCACGCCGGCGAGCAGCCGGCTGATGGTCAGCCCGAGACCGGTGCCGGTCTGCGGCTGCGAGACGCCGAGCGCACCGCGCTCGAACGGCGCGAAGATGCGTTCGAGATCGCTGGCCTGGATGCCGGGGCCGGTGTCGATCACCTCGAACTCCGCGACCGGGCTGCGGTAATGCACGACGAACTGCACGCTGCCGGTCTGCGTGAACTTGATGCGCATTCGACAGCAGGTTGATCAGAATCTGGCGCAGCCGCTTTTCGTCGGCATAGACGACGACCGGCAGCACCGCAGGCCGCTTGAAAACGAAGTCGATGCCCTTGGCGGCGGCCTGCACGCGGAACATGCCGACGAGCTGGTCGAGAAATTCGCTCAGGCGCACCTCGTCGCGCGACAGATAGAGCCGGCCGGCCTCGATCTTGGAAATATCGAGAATGCCGTCGATCAGCCCCGACAGATGATCGGCGCTGCGGCGGACCACGCGCACCTGGTCGCGCGGCTTGGTCTGCAGGCTGGAATCCTGCTCCAGCAATTGCGCATAGCCGGAGATGGCGTTCAGCGGCGAGCGCAGTTCGTGGCTCAGGCCCACCACATAGCGGCTCTTGGCGAGGTTGGCGGATTCCGCGACTTCCTTGGCGCGCTGCAGTTCGGCGTCGGTGCGCTTGTGCGCGTCGATTTCCTGGATCAGCAGCGTGGTCTGCCGCCGCGTTTCCGCTTCCGCCGCGCGGCGGCTCTGCTGCGCCAGCACGAACAGCCACGCCACCACGCCGATGATGATGGTCAGCGCAAAGAACACCTTCCACAGCACGTCGGACAGAAGGAGATTGTCGACTGCGATCGTCGCCGACGTCTGCAGATAGATCAGCCCGAGCGTCAGCCCGACCAGGCCGGCGGATACCGCGAACACGCCGAGATAATGCCCGAGCTGCGAGTTGATCCGGGCGTAGATCGGCTCCGGCAGCATCTTGCCCAGCGTCTCCGACACCTGCGCGCCGAATCCGCGCATGCGGCTTGCAGAGATCGTGGCAGCGCGCGTCGAGCGAACAGCACAGCGAGCAGATCGGGCCGGCATAGGCCGGGCAGGAGGCCATGTCCTCCGGCTCGAACGAATGCTCGCAGATACAGCACTGGATCGCCTCGAGGTTCTGCCAGCTCCGTTTCGGCTTGCGCGCGATGTAATATTTGCCGTCGGTCGCCCAGGCGATCAGCGGCGCGGTGACGAAGGCGACCGCGAGCGCGACGAAGGCGGACAGCGCCTTCGCCGTCGGTCCGAACAGGCCGTAGAACGCGCTGATCGAGACGATGGTCGCGATCGTCATCGCGCCGACGCCGACCGGATTGATGTCGTAGAGATGCGCGCGCTTGAACTCGATGTGCTGCGGGCGCAGGCCGAGCGGCTTGTTGATGACGAGATCGGCGACCAGCGCGCCGACCCAGGCGATCGCGACGTTGGAATAGAGCGCCAGCGTCTGCTCCAGCGCCTTGTAGACGCCGATCTCCATCAGCAGCAGCGCCACCATGACGTTGAACACCAGCCAGACCACGCGGCCGGGATGGCTGTGGGTCAGGCGCGAGAAGAAGTTCGACCAGGCGATCGAGCCGGCATAGGCGTTGGTGACGTTGATCTTGACCTGCGAGAGAATGACGAAGGTGCCGGTCAGCGCCAGCGCCAGATCGGGCTGCGACAGCACGTAGCGAAACGCTTCGAGATACATGTGCGCGGGCTCGGCGGCGTGCTCGCTGGAGACGCCGTGGCTGAGCGCGAAGTAGGCGAGGAACGAGCCCAGCAGCAGCTTGAGCGCGCCGAAGATGATCCAGCCGGGGCCGGCGCTGAGCAGCGCGATCCACCACGACGTGCGCGAGGTGCGGCGGTCGCGCGGCAGGAACCGCAGGAAGTCGACCTGCTCGCCGATCTGCGCCACCAGCGAAAACACCACCGAGGCCGCGGTGCCGAACAGCAGCAGATCGAGATGGCCGCTCGGCGTCGCCATGCTCGCCGGCGAATTTCCGCCATTCCGTGAACGAGTGCGGATTGGCGTAGGCGATCGCCGCGAAGGGGAGGATGTGCAGGATGATCCAGAGCGGCTGCGTCCACAGCTGGAAGCGGCTGATCAGGGTGATGCCGTAGGTCACCAGCGGAATGATGACGACCGCGCTGATGAGATAGCCGATCGGGCGCGGGATGCCGAAGCACATCTCCAGCGCGGTTGCGAGGATGACCGCCTCGAGCGCGAAGAAGATGAAGGTGAAGGAGGCGTAGATCAGCGAGGTGATGGTCGAGCCGATATAGCCGAAGCCGGCGCCGCGCGTCAGCAGGTCGATATCGATGCCGCATTTGGCGGCATGATAGGCGATCGGCAGGCCGCAGCAGAAGATGATGACGCTGACGACGAGGATGGCGGCGGTGGCGTTGGTGGCGCCGTAATTCAGCGTGATGGTGCCGCCGATCGCTTCCAGCGCCAGGAAAGAGATCGCGCCGAGCGCCGTATTGGCGACGCGGGCGGCGGACCATCGCCGCGCGCTCTTGGCGGTGAAGCGCAGCGCGTAGTCTTCCAGCGTCTGGTTGGCAACCCATTGATTATATTGGCGCCTGACGCGGTCTATCCGCTGCCGCCCTGCCACTTCGCTGCTCCTGACCCCAGTTCAACCGACCCCGCGTAGCCAGCAAACCCCGTACCAAAATCTACGTCGCTATTTTGCGGTGCAATATACGCGATCTCGCGTATCTGTGCAGCTGCACAAATCTAGGCAATCCTCGCCTGACCAATAAGCGTTCTCGAACCAAAAATGGGGTGCTCATGTCAGACGAAACCAAACAAGGGCCTGCAGTCGCCGCTTCGCCGCAAACTGCTGATGGGAACGGCGGCACTGCCGGCTCATTTCGATGCTTCCGCGTCCCTCATTCGCGCCGGCCCTGCAACTTCCGCGGTCAACACCACCGGTCTCGCGGTCACCGATACTGAAGTGACGGTCGGCATCCTGCACTCGGCCACCGGCACGATGGCGATTTCGGAAACCGGCTCGATCCAGGCCGAAAAGCTCGCGATCGAACAGATCAACGCCGCCGGCGGCGTGCTCGGCCGCAAGATCAAGTTCATCCAGGAAGACGGCGCCAGCGACTGGCCGACCTTTGCCGAGAAGGCCAAGAAGCTGCTCGTCAACGACAAGGTCGCGGCGATCATGGGCTGCTGGACCTCGGCCTCGCGCAAGGCGGTGCTGCCGGTCGTCGAGCAGTACAACGGCATGCTCTATTACCCGACCTTCTACGAAGGTCTCGAGCAGTCCAAGAACGTCATCTACACCGGCCAGGAAGCCACCCAGCAGATCCTCGCCGGCCTGAACTGGATCGCCAAGGAGAAGGGCGCGAAATCGTTCTTCTTCATCGGTTCGGACTACATCTGGCCGCGCACCTCGAACAAGATCGCGCGCAAGCACGTCGAGAACGTGCTGAAGGGCAAGGTCGTCGGCGAGGAATATTACGCGCTCGGCAGCACCCAGTTCAACTCGGTGATCAACAAGATCAAGCTGACCAAGCCCGACGTGATCTTCACCGACGTGGTCGGCGGTTCGAACGTCGCCTTCTACAAGCAGCTCAAGGCGGCCGGCGTCGACCTGTCGAAGCAGGCGCTGCTGACGATCTCGGTGACCGAAGACGAAATCGACGGCATCGGCGGCGAGAACATCGCGGGCGCCTATGCCTGCATGAAGTACTTCCAGTCGCTCGACAATGCCGAACAACAAGACGTTCGTTCCCGCCTTCAAGAAGATGTGGGGCGAGAAGACCGTGATCGGCGACGTGACGCAGGCCGCCTATCTCGGCCCGTGGCTGTGGAAGTTGACCGTGCGAGAAGGCCGGCAGCTTCGACGTCGACAAGATCGCGGCCGCTTCGCCCGGCGTCGAATTCAAGGGCGCGCCCGAAGGCTACGTGCGCATCCATGAAAACCATCACCTCTGGTCGAAGACCCGCGTCGGCAAGCGCCAAGCTCGATGGCCAGTTCGAGCTGATCTTCGAGACCGCCGATCTGGTCGAGCCCGATCCGTTCCCGAAGGGCTACCAGTAAGCGCGCGGTACTTCCGCGCGCCTTCCATCCAAGCCGCTCCCTGGCGTGGACCGTCAATCCACGCTCACGACCCCGCGTCGCGAATCCTGCTCGCGACGCGGGACTTCCCTCGACGGAGAACATCGATGTTCGGCGACTATTCGATTGGCGATCTGGGCTCCATCTTCGTCATGCAGGGTTTTGCGGGCCTGATCCTGTTTTCCGTCTACGTGCTGATGGCGCTCGGTCTTGCGATCATCTTCGGCCAGATGGGCGTCATCAACATGGCGCATGGCGAGTTCATGATCCTCGGCGCCTACGTCACCTGGATGACGTCGAATTTGTTCCAGACACTATCTGCCGGGCCTGTTCAGCGGCTACTTCTTCCTCGCGATGATACTGGCGTTCCTGGCCTCCGGTGCGCTCGGGCATGCTGGTCGAATGGGCGCTGATCCGCCATCTCTACAAGCGTCCGCTCGATACGCTGCTCGCCACCTGGGGCCTCAGCCTGATCCTGCAGCAGGCCTATCGCTCGATCTTCGGCGCGCGTGAAGTCGGCGTCGAACTGCCGCAATGGATGCTGGGCTCGCTCAAGGTCACCGACAGCATCGAGGTGCCGATCAACGGCGTCTTCGTGATGGGCCTGACGCGTGCTGATCACCGATCGTGGTCGCCTACATCATGTACAAGTCGCGCTGGGGCCGCCAGGTCCGCGCCGTCGTGCAGAACCGCATCATGGCCGGCGCCGTCGGCATCAACACCGAGAAGGTCGATCGCTACACCTTCGGCGCTCGGCTGCGGCATCGCCGGCGTCGCCGGCAGCGCCTTCACCATGATCGGCTCGACCGGGCCGACCTCCGGCCAGCTCTACATCGTCGACACCTTCCTGGTGGTCGTGTTCGGCGGCGCCGCCAGCCTGCTCGGCACCATCGCATCGGCCTTCTCGATCTCGCAGACCCAGTCGACGCTCGAGTTCTTCATGTCGGGATCGATGGCGAAGGTGCTCACGCTGCTCGCGGTTGTCGGAATTCTGATGCTGCGGCCGCAGGGTCTGTTCGCCCTCAAGGTCCGCAAATAACAAAAGGGCTGAAGCCATGACCGATCAATCCGCTTCTATCAATCGATCGGAGCTTATCGGGATCCTGGTGCTGGCCGCCGTGTCCTGGTGGTGATCCTGCCGCTCTGCGCTCGATGTCTTCCGGCTCAACCTGGTCGCGAAATACCTGACCTACGCCTTCGTCGGCGCTGGGCCTGGTGATCTGCTGGGGCTATGGCGGCATTCTGAGCCTGGGGCAGGGCGTGTTCTTCGGCCTCGGCGGCTACTGCATGGCGATGTTCCTCAAGCTCGAAGCATCGAGCGTCGAGAACACCAAGATCCAGTCGACGCCCGGCATTCCCGATTTCATGGACTGGAATCAGATCACCTCGCTGCCGCTGTTCTGGAAGCCGTTCCACAGCCTCACCTTCACCATCGCCGCCGTCATCCTGGTGCCCGGCATCTTCGCCCTGATCATCGGTGCCGCGATGTTCAAGCGCCGCGTCGGCGGCACCTATTTCGCCATCATCACGCAGGCCGTCGCCGCGATCCTGACCATCCTGATCGTCGGGCAGCAGGGCTACACCGGCGGCATCAACGGCATGACCGACCTGCGCACGCTGAAGGGCTGGGACATCCGTCCCGACCACGCCAAGATCGTCCTGTACTTCGTCGAGGTCGTGCTGCCTGTTCGCCTGCATCTTCATCGCGCAGTTCATCCGCCACTCGAAGCTCGGCCGCATCCTGGTCGCGATGCGCGAGCAGGAGGACCGGGTCCGCTTCTCCGGCTACAGCGTCGCCAACTTCAAGATCTTCGCCTTCTGCGTCGCCGCCGATCTTCGCCGCGATCGGCGGCGCCATGTTCGCGCTTCAACGTCGGTTTCATGTCGCCGTCCTTTGTCGGCATCGTGCCGTCGATCGAGATGGTGATCTACACCGCGGTCGGCGGCCGGCTCTCGATCCTCGGCGCGGTGTACGGCACGCTGCTGGTCAATTTCGCCAAGACCAGCCTGTCAGGATCCTTTCCGCGAGCTCTGGCTGTTCGGCCTGGGCGGACTGTTCATCGCCGTGGTGCTGGCCTTCCCGAACGGTCTCGTCCGGCATCTGGCAGCGACTACGTGCAGCCGCGGATCGACCGGCTGATTGCGTCGCGCAAGTCGAAATCCGGCGAGCGGCTGGACCGACAGTTCCGTCGCCGACGGCGCGCCGGCGGAGTGAGGAGGATCATCATGCTCATCGGTCATCAGCCCAAGGAATTCCTGCTCGCGGTCGAGGCGCTCACGGTTTCGTTCGACGGCTTCAAGGCGGTCAACGATCTCTCCTTCTACGTCGAGGAGAACGAGATCCGCGTCATCATCGGCCCCAACGGCGCCGGCAAGACCACGGTGCTCGACCTGATCTGCGGCAAGACCAAGGCCACCTCAGGCTCGATCCAGTTTCGCGGCCAGGAGCTGACCGAAGCTGAAGGAGAACCAGATCGTGCAGGCCGGCGTCGGCCGCAAGTTCCAGACGCCGTCGATCTACGACGATCTCACGGTGTTCGAGAACCTGGAGATTTCCTATCCGCGCGGCCGCACCGTGTTCGGCGCGCTGACCTTCACAGCGCGACGCCGCGGTGCAGGACCGCGTGCATGAAGTCGCCGAGATGATCTTCCTGAAGGACCGCCTCGACACCTGAGCGCCGACCTGCTCAGCCACGGCCAGAAGCAGTGGCTCGAGATCGGCATGCTGCTGATCCAGGACCCGGACCTGCTGATGCTCGACGAGCCGGTCGCCGGCATGAGCGTCAGCGAGCGCGCCAAGACCGCCGAGCTGCTCAACCGCATCATCAAGGACCGCTCGGTGCTGGTGATCGAGCACGACATGAAATTCGTCGAGGACATCGCCCACAAGGTCACGGTGCTGCACCAGGGCCAGATCCTGTCGGAAGGCACGATGGAGCACGGTCAAGAACGATCCGAAGGTCATCGAAGTTTATCTCGGGACACTAAGGAGCGCATCGATGCTGGCTATTTCGGATCTTCACGTCGCCTACGGCCAGAGCGAGGTGCTGCACGGCCTCAACGTCTCGGTCGCGCCCAACGAGATCGTGGCGATCATGGGCCGCAACGGCATGGGCAAGACCACGCTGATGAAGTCGCTGATGGGCATCCTGCCGACCAAGAGCGGCTCGGTCGACCATGGAAGGCGCCGAGCTCTGCGCGCTGCCGAGCTACGAGCGCGTCGCCAAGGGCCTCGCCTACGTGCCGCAGGGCCGCATGATCTTCTCCGACCATGACGGTGAAGGAGAACATCGAGACCGGCCTCGTGGTGTCCGGCGAGACCGAAGTGCCCGGCAGACATCTACGAATTGTTTCCGGTGCTGCTGGAGATGAAGGACCGCCGCGGCGGCAATCTTTCCGGCGGCCAGCAGCAGCAGCTCGCGATCGCGCGCGCGCTCGCCACCAAGCCGAAGGTGCTGCTGCTGGACGAGCCGACCGAGGGCATCCAGCCCTCGATCATCAAGGACATGGCGCGCACGCTTGAAGCGCATTCGCGACGAGCGCGGCCTGTCGATCGTGGTCTCCGAACAGGTGCTGAGCTTCGCGCTCGACATCGCCGACCGCGTGCTCGTGATCGAGAACGGCGAGATCGTGCGCGACGATCCGCGCGACAGCGTCGATGCCGCGCAGATCTCGAAATATCTGTCCGTCTGAATCCGTAACCAGCGACCATGTAACAGAGGAGCTTCCGATGCCAGAGACACTGATCAAGGTCGATCTCACGCAAGTCGGCCTACGACAACGACATGATCCACAACCGCTGGCATCCGGACATCCCGATCGTGGCGTGGGTCAAGCCGGGCGACGATTTCATCATCGAGACCTATCGACTGGACCGGCGGCTTCATCAAGAACAACGATTCCGCCGACGACGTGCGCGACATCGATCTGTCGATCGTGCACTTCCTGTCCGGCCCGATCGGCGTCAAGGGCGCCGAGCCCGGCGATCTGCTGGTGGTCGACCTGCTCGACGTCGGCCCGCTGAAGGAGAGCCTGTGGGGCTTCAACGGCTTCTTCTCCAAGAAGAACGGCGGCGGCTTCCTGACCGATCACTTTCCGCTGGCGCAGAAATCGATCTGGGACATCAAGGGCCTCTACACGTCGTCGCGCCACATTCCCGGCGTGAACTTCGCCGGCCTGATCCATCCCGGCCTGATCGGCTGCCTGCCCGATCCAGAAACTGCTGGCGACCTGGAACGAGCGCGAGACCGCACTGATCGCGACCAACCCGACGCCGCGTGCCCGGCCTGGCCAATCCGCCGTTCGCGCCGACCGCGCATGCCGGCCAGGCCAAGGGCGACGCCAAGGCCAAGATCGGCGCCGAGGGCGCGCGCACCGTGCCGCCGCGCGAGCATGGCGGCAATTGCGACATCAAGGATCTGTCGCGCGGCTCGAAGATCTACTTCCCGGTCTATGTGCCCGGCGGCGGGCTCTCGATGGGCGATCTGCACTTCAGCCAGGGCGACGGCGAGATCACCTTCTGCGGCGCGATCGAGATGGCCGGCTGGCTGCATCTGAAGGTCGACATCATCAAGGACGGCGTCGCCAAATACGGCATCAAGAACCCGATGTTCAAGCCGTCGCCGATCACGCCGAACTACAAGGACTATCTGATCTTCGAGGGCATCTCGGTCGACGAGGCCGGCAAGCAGCACTACCTCGACGTCCACATCGCCTACCGCCAGGCCTGCCTGAACGCGATCGAGTATCTGAAGAAGTTCGGCTATTCCGGCGCGCAGGCCTATTCGATCCTCGGCACCGCGCCGTGCCAGGGCCACATCTCCGGCGTGGTCGACGTGCCCAACGCCTGCGCCACGCTGTGGCTGCCGACGGAGATCTTCGACTTCGACATCATGCCGTCGTCGGCGGGTCCGATCAAACACATCAAGGGCGACATCCAGATGCCGCTCTCGCCAGGACAAGTGATCCCTGCGCGACGGGATGCGGGACGGCTGCGTATCTGCCGCCCCGCATCCGCCGTCGCGATTTCAATGTCGATCGCGCGAGGAAACAAGATGCCCGTCTACGAATATCTCTGCAACGATTGCGGCCCGTTCACCGACATGCGGCCGATGGCCGAATGCGACGCTGCCGCAGGACTGTCCGCAATGCGAAAGTGAGATCGCCGCGCGTGATCCTGACCGCGCCGAATTTCTTCTGCATGCCCTCGGACAGGCGCGAAGGCCCACGCCACCAACGAGCGCAGCGCCAACGCGCCGAAGACGCTCGGCCGAGTACAAGGCCTCGCACGGCCCCGGCTGCGGCTGCTGCTCGAGCGAGCAAGCCGGCGCGGCTGATGACGCAGACGAAGGCGGCGCCAAGAGCTTTCCGACCGCGCGCCCTGGATGATCAGCCACTGATGCCTCAAGCGCATGATCGACCGTCAAACGCAAACCAGAACAGGAGACGATCCCATGCTTCACGGTGACATTTCCTCACAGCAACGACACGCGTCGGCGTCGCCGTCGTCAACTACAAGATGCCGCGCCTGCACACCAAGGCCGAGGTGCTCGACAACGCCCGCAAGATCGCCGACATGGTGGTCGGCATGAAGATCGGCCTGCCGGGCATGGATCTGGTGATCTTCCCGGAATATTCGCACCCACGGCATCATGTACGACTCGAAGGAGATGTACGAGACCGCCTCGACGGTGCCGGGCGACGAGACCGAGATCTTCGCCGAAGCCTGCCGCAAGGCCAAGGTCTGGGGCGTGTTCTCGCTCACCGGCGAGCGCCACGAGGAGCATCCGCACAAGGCGCCGTACAACACGCTGATCCTGATGAACGACAAGGGCGAGATCGTGCAGAAGTACCGCAAGATCATGCCGTGGGTGCCGATCGAAGGCTGGTATCCCGGCAACTGCACCTACGTCTCCGAAGGCCCGAAGGGCCTGAAGGTCAGCCTGATCATCTGCGACGACGGCAACTATCCGGAGATCTGGCGCGACTGCGCCATGAAGGGCGCCGAGCTGATCGTGCGCTGCCAGGGCTACATGTATCCGGCCAAGGAACAGCAGGTCCTGATGGCCAAGGCGATGGCCTGGGCCAACAACGTCTATGTCGCGGTCGCCAATGCCGCCGGCTTCGACGGCGTCTATTCCTACTTCGGCCACTCGGCGATCATCGGCTTCGACGGCCGCACGCTCGGCGAGATGCGGCGAGGAGGAATACGGCATCCAGTACGCGGCAGCTGTCGAAGATCGCTGATCCGCGACGCCCGCCGCAACGGCCAGTCGCAGAACCATCTCTTCAAGCTGGTGCACCGCGGCTACACCGGCATGATCAATTCCGGCGAAGAGCGACGCGGGCGTCGCGGCCTGTCCGTACGATTTCTACGCGAAGTGGATCGCCGATCCCGAAGGCACGCGCGAAATGGTCGAGGCGATGACGCGGCCGACCGTCGGGCACCGACGAATGCCCGATCGACGGCATCCCGAACGAGGCGACTGCCACGAATTACTAGGATCGCGAGCGCTAGCGCATGGTACGTAGGGTGGGCAGCGTAGCGTGCCCACCATTCCAGTGACCGTGTGATTGATGGTGGGCACGCGCAATCGTGCCCGCCTTTGCCAGCCCTACGGGAGAGCTGCTTCCGCGCACGTTCGACCATGCGTTTTCGTCTAACGGTTCGCCCGCGCATCCCGGAGCGAACGAGGCGATCCTTGCGCACGAAAAATCTTCGGCAACTGACGGCCCGGACGTGTCCGTGATCGGGCAGGGCACCTGGTATCATCGACCGCGGCGACCGCAAGGCCGCCGATCGCGGCGCTGCGCCGCGGCATCGAGCTCGGCATGACCCATATCGACACCGCCGAGATGTATGGCGATGCCGGAGCTGGTCATCGCCGACGCGATCGCGGGACTGCGCGACGAAATCTGTTCCTGGTCTCAAAGGTGCTGCCGAGCAACGCCTCGCGGCGCGGCACCATCACCGCCTGCGAGCGGTCGCTGAAGCGGCTGAAGACCGATCATCTCGACTGCTATCTGCTGCATTGGCGCGGCTCCTATCCGCTGGAGGACACGGTCGCGGCGTTCGAGGAACTGGTCGCGTGCCGGAAAAATCCGCTCCTGGGGCGTCAGCAATTTCGATGCCGACGATCTCGACGAACTGCTGCGATGTCGCGGGCGAGGGCAGGATCGCCTGCAACCAGGTGCTCTATCATCTGCAGGAGCGCGCGATCGAGCACGCGGTGATCCCGTGGTGCGAGCAGCACGGCGTCGCCGTCGTCGCCTATTCGCCGTTCGGCCACGATGATTTTCCGTCGCCGCGACAGCAAGGGCGGCGCAGGTGTTGCAGACGATCGCCGACGCGCATGACGGCAACGCGCGCGTCAGGTCGCGCTGAGCTTTCTCACGCGCGCAGGCCTCGGTGTTCGCGATCCCGAAAGCGTCGAGCGCGGAACACGCCGCGGAAAATGCCGCTGCCGGCAGATCTCGACGCTCGAGCGAGCGCGAGATCGCCGCGCTCGACCAGGCGTTTCCGCGCGGACCAAAGCCGCGCGGCCTGCCGATGCTGTAGCAGAGACCACTGAACACGTGCTTAACAAAGTGTTGACAGCTGCTGCGTGCGCAGCGCCGCGCGCATGCGTCGTGCATATCGGCGTCCCGTTTTCGGACCTTGTTGTTCCGCCCCAATTGGCGTTTTTATAAGCCTCGCCCGATCTGATCATTTCTGCCTGATCGAGATTGCCGTGACTCCGCCCCCGCCGCAGCCGCCAGGCTGGACAGCGCTCCATTACCGTTGCCCGAAAAGAAGCCCGCCGCCCGCAGTGCGCCCGCGCGCGCCGATCGCGCCGTTCAAGGGCATCGCGCTGATCCTGGCCTCGACGGTGTTTCTCGGCACCTCCGACGTCACCGCGAAATATCTCGTCGGCGACGCTGCCCTCGATCGAGATCGCCTGGATCCGCTTCCTGGTGTTCGCGCTGATCATGTCGCCGGCGATGCTGCCGGGTTCGCCGCTCTATGCGCTGCAGACGCAGCCGGCCGCGGCCTGCAACTGCTGCGCGGCGCCGCGCTGCTCGGCTCGTCGCTGTTCTTCATCTCCGGCCTGCGGCTTCCTGCCGATCGCGGAAGCCTCCGCCACCGGCTTCGTCGCGCCGCTGTTCGTCACCGCGCTGTCGATCGTTTTCCTCGGCGAGAAGGTCGGCCTGCGGCGCTGGATCGCGACCGCGGTCGGCCTGATCGGCGTGCATCATCATCCTGCGGCCGGGCACCGGCGCGTTTCATCCCGCCGCGTTCTTCCCGATCGTCTCGGCGCTGGCCTGGGCCTGCACGCTGATCATGACGCGGATGATGAGCGGCACCGACCGCGCCATCACCACCATGACCTATTCGTCGATCGCGGGCGTCTGCATCTCTCTCCGCGCTGGTGCCGTTCGTCTGGGTCGCGCCGACCTGGCACGACATCGCTGTTCGGCGTCCTCATCGGCGTCGCCTCGACCGCGGGGCAGTGGATCGTGGTGCTGGCGTTCCGCTATGCCGACGCCTCGGTGCTGGCGCCGTTCTCCTACACGCAATTGCTGTGGGTCAGCATCCTCGGCTTCTTGATCTTCGGCGAAGTGCCCGACGCCTGGACCATCACCGGCGCCGCCTTCATCGTCGCGCAGCGGCCTCTACACCGCCCATCGCGAGCGGGTCAGGCGGTCGCAGCTGTTGGCGGTGCCGGCCGAGCCGTCGCCGAACGCCTGATCCAGCCCGTCGAAATCCCTGCGCTGACCGAGCCATTGGCCCGGATAAGCGTTGCACGCTTCCTACAACAGGCGGCCTTGAAAATGCGCCTTTTTCGTGCTGGATCGAGGGATCTGAGCAGCCAAATCCAGTAAGTCCACGGGCGGCCACGTGCTAGCTTGAGTCCGCCGGCCGCGCCAGAGAAGCGCTGGGAAGATGGCAGGGGCTGTGGGCGCGGGTTTCTCAATCGCTGATCTTCACGTGCGCGGCCTGCGCCAGCGCCGTGACCGCGGTGGTGGCCTGCGCGGTCGTGGGCCGCCGCAGTCTGTTGTCATTTCGGCGAGGCTCAGTGCGGCAGAATTACATTCGGCGCGGCACATCGGTAGCACTGACCGCGACGACGGACTACAATACTCAACGGACCCGCAACTGGCCCCCAATCGGCGCCACGTCAATGGCGGCGCCGGCGTCCGGGACTTTGCGAACCACGCAACGGAGCGATTGCCGACACGGCGCGGATCGAGCTCCTCGGTCGACGGGGTCCCGGGCGGCGGTCGCGGCCGTTCTATGCCCGGGTTCTTCGACCCCGGCGACCGGCGGCAATGTGAACGTCACCACGTCTGTGCTGCGGACCTCGGATCGTTCAGTTTCGGGCGGCCGGCCGACAACTCGATCCGTACCATCCAGGGTATGCCGATGGCCACTGCGGTTGGCGGCACGACCTTCGATGTTGCAACACCGTGGCTCCGAGCGGCGCGCTCTTCCGCCGTCATGCTCCGTCCGGCATTTTCGGGGGAGGGCTCAGCAAAACGGGGCGCTGATCGCCGGTCCTGGCCGGCGGCAGTTCTCTACACTCGGCGGACACCGTGATCTCGGCTGGCATCCTGCAGGTGACGAACGTCTACTCGGTCGGATCGGCAGCGCGGTGAGGCTGGACGGCGGCGCGTTCCAGGCCGACGGCTGCCAGCTGATCTGACCTTCACCAACGACTTCAAGGTCAACACCACTGGCGCGGCACCATCGACAACAAGAGCGTCGTGCCGGGGCTCCGGCACGATCTCCAACGGCAATGGCACCACCGGCGTGCTGCAGCTGGCCGGCCTCGGCACCCACGGTGCTCTCCGGCAGCAACACCTATACCGGCGGCACCAATGTCGTGTTGAACGCCACGCTGCAGGTGACGAACAACAGTTCGGTCGGATCAGGAACGGTCACGCCCGACAACGCGTTGTTCCAGGCCGACGGCGTGAGAGCAACCTGACCTTCAGCAACAATTTCAGGATCAACAACTCCGCCATCGGCAGCGCGATCGACGCTCAACGGCACGACGCTGACGATCGCCGGCAACGTCACCGACGGCGCCGGGGCCGGCAAGCTCACCGTGCTGGATACGTTCGGCGGAGGCACCGTGGTGCTGCTGGGCAACAACACCTATAGCGGCGGCACGACCATCTGCGCTTGTGCCGCGCTGCAGCTCGGCGACGCGCAGCCACTGGCCTCGATCATCGGCGACATCACCAACGAGGGGCCAGTTCGCGATCGTCAACGCCAACATGTCGGGCGTCAGCTCGGATCACCAACGACGGCGGCTCCACCGCGTTCTTCGGCACCACCAACGCGCGGCACGGCCACGCATCGTCAACAAGAATTTCGGCGTCACGGCCTTCGTGGAGAACAGCAGGCGCCGGCAGCGCCAACATCAGCAACCAAAACGGCAGCGTCACACACTGTTCGGCACGCCCGGCGGCACCGACACCAGCACGGCCGGCAGCGCCACCATCGACAACGACAATGGCGGAACCGTCTTCGCGCGAAGACCAATGCGGGCACGGCCGATATCACCAACCGCAATGGCGGCGAGCACCGATCTTCGCCGACTCTGCCATCCGCGCGCGTCCGCGACCATCACCAGCAGCGAATTTTGGCGGACGAGTCTTCGGCCAGCCTCGGCACCGATACCGCGACCGCCGCGCAGTGCGACCATCATCACCAATTCCGGCGGCGAAACCGAGTTCAACGCCGTCGAGCACCGCCGGCAACGCCAACATCGTCACCACACAACAGCGGAACGCCAATTTCTTCGACCAGAGCACCGGCGGCAATGCCGTCATCACCACCAATGCGGGCGGCGCTACCTCTTCTGACAACGCGACCGGCGGCAACGCGCAGGTTCATCACGGTCGGCACCGGCTTCGTCGATTTCTCCGGCAGCCTCGGTCCGAACGGCGACGGCCGCATCACGGCGGGCTCGATCGCGCGGCTCCGGCACCTATTATATCGGCGCCGGCAACACGCTGGTCGTCGGCGGCAATAATCTCTCCACCGAAGTTTCAGCGGCGTCATCGCCGATTTCAATCCCTGCGGCTGTGGCACTGCCCGGGCCGGGTTCGCTCGACCAAGGTAGGCACCGGCAATCTGATCCTGTCCGGCATCAACACCTATACCGGCGCGACCGACTGATCGACGGCGGCATCCTCAGCGTCAACGGCTCGATCCTGCTCGTCGAGCGGCGTCACCGTGAACGCCGGCGGCACGCTCGGCGGCAACGGTATCGTCGGCAATACCACCATCAACTGGCGGCACGCTGGCGCCCGGCAACTCGATCGGCACGCTCACGGTTCAGGCAATCTGGTGTTCACCGCGGCCGCCAGCTACCATGGTCGAGGTTTCGCCGGTCGAATGCCGACCGCACCAACGTCACGGGTGACGCGCCAACGCTCGGCGGCGCCACCGTTAGCTGCCAGCTTTGCGGCCGGCACCTACGTCGCGCCAAGCAGTACACCATCCTCAACGCCGCGGGCGGCCTCGGCGGCAGCACGTTCAACGCGCTCGTCAACACCAACCTGCCGGCGAATTTCAAGTCCAGCCTGAGCTACTGACGCCAACAATGCGTATCTGAATCTCGCGCTGGTCTTTGTTCCGCCGCGGCGGCAGCTCAAGCATCAACCAGCAGAACGTCGGCAACGCGATCGTCGAGTTCTTCAATCGCACCGGCGGCATTCCGCTGGTGTTCGGCGGTCTCACGCCGGCCGGGCTGTCCCAGGTCTCCGGCGAACTGGCGACCGGCTCCGCAGCAGGCGACCTTCGACAGCGATGAACATCTTTCTCGGCGCTCATGACCGATCCGTTCGTCGCCGGCCGCAGCGGCGGCCTCGGCCGCGATGCAGGCGGCGATCGCCATTCGCCGAATCGGAGAGCGCGCCGACGCCTACGCCGCAAAGAAACCGGCGGCGCCGACGCCGCGATGCCTTCGCCAAATTCGCCGACCAAGGCCGAGGTCGCGCGCAACGATCTGTTCGATCCGCGCTGGAGCGTGTGGGGCGCGCCGTTCGGCGGCGGCAGCACCACCGCATGGCAATGCAGCCGCTGGGATCGAACGATGCGACCGACGCGCGCGTTCGGTCTTTGCCGCCGGCGCCGACTACCGGATCTCGCCGGCGACCGCTGGCCGGTTTTGCGCTCGCCGGCGGCGGCACCAATTTCAGCGTCAACGGTTTCGGCTCCGGACGTTCGGACCTGTTCCAGGCCGGCGCCTTCGTGCGCCACACACGCCGGACCGGCTTATGTCACGCCGCGCGCTGGCCTATGGCTGGCAGGACGTCACGACCGACCGCACCGTCACCGTCGCCGGCATCGATCGCCTGCGCGCGCAGTTCAACGCCAACGCTTATTCGGGCCGCATCGAAGGCGGCTACCGCTTCGTCGACGCCATGGATGGGCATCACGCCCTATGCCGCGGGCCAGTTCACCACCTACAGCCTGCCGGCCTATGCCGAGCAGGTGCTGTCGGGCGTCGGCACGCTTTGCGCTGAACTTATGCGGCCAAGGACGTCACGGCGTCGCGCACCGAACTCGGCGTTCGCACCGACAAGTCGTTCGCGATGTCGAGGACGGCATCCTGACGCTGCGCGGCCGCGCCGCCTGGGCGCATGATTTCAACACCGACCGCAACGTCGCGCGCGGTGTTCCAGACGCTGCCGGGCGCGGCCTTCGTCGTCAACGGCGCCGCGCAGGCGCACGATCGCCGCGCTCGACCACCGGCGTCCGCCGAGATGAAATGGCTGAACGGCTGGTCCGCCGCCGCACCTTTCAGGCGAATTTTCCAACGTGACGCGCCCTATGCCGGAAGGGCGTGGTGCGCGTATGCTTGGTGATCGGCATCGACGGCGCAGCGCAGGCGTTCGCCGGACCTCCCGCCAATCCCGGAGGCGCACACCGGGATCATCGTGGAGCCGTGGCGATGATCTCTCCTTTGTCGGCCCGGCAGCCGAGCGTAGCGAGCGCCGATCCGGGACCCATAACCACCAGGCGGTGGTTGTTCCCGGCATGGTCGGTTGACGCTCTTGCTCAGCAACGCGAGCCTGTGGTGATGGGTCCAGGCGCCCCGTGCGCAATTGCGCACTAGGCCGGGACGGTTACGGAGAACCGGTCAAATGAAACGGAAGCAATCATGATCACACTGACCAGCAAAGAGCTTCTCCCCGAAGACGGCACCAGCGGCACCTCGTCGGACGGGTCTGGCTGCCGCAGCTGAACGGCCCCGCCGTGGTCGCGGTCCGCGCCGACTGGCGTGTTCGACGTGACCGCGCGTTTTCGCCACCGTCAGCGCGCTCTGCGAGGAGGCCGATCCGGCAGCTGCGCTCCGCGCCATCAACGGCGAGCAGTATCGGCGATCTCGAAAGCCTCGCCGCCAACACGCCGCCCGACCGGCGTGACCGGCAAAACCCTGGCTGCTCGCCCCGCTCGATCTGCAGGTGATGAAGGCCGCCGGCGTCACCTTTGCGATCTCGATGCTGGAACGGCGTGATCGAGGAGCGCGCGCGCGGCAATCCGGCCTCGGCCGAGGCCATCCGAAAAGAGGTGGTGCGGCTGGTCGGCGACGATTTTTCAAAGCTCAAGCCGGGCTCGCCGGAGGCGATGCGGCTGAAGCAGGTGCTGGTCGAGCAGGGGGCCTGGAGCCAGTATCTGGAGGTCGGCATCGGCCCCGACGCGGAGGTCTTCACCAAGGCGCCGGTGCTGTCCTCGGTCGGCACCGGCATGGATGCCGGGCTGCATCCGAAATCGACCTGGAACAATCCCGAGCCGGAGGTCGTGCTGGCGGTGTCGAGCCGCGGCAACATCGTCGGCGCGACGCTCGGCAACGACGTCAATCTGCGCGACTTCGAGGGGCGCTCGGCGCTGTTGCTGTCGAAAGCCAAGGACAACAACGCCTCCTGCGCCGTCGGCCCGCTGCTGCGCCTGTTCGACCAGGGCTTTTCGCTCGACGACGTGCGCAGGATGGACGTTCGGCTTGACCGTGAAGGGCGCAGGACGGTTTTGTCCTCGAGGGTCATTCGTCGATCAGCAAGATCAGCCGCGATCCGACCGACCTCGTCGCCGCAGACCATCGGTCCGGTGCATCAATATCCCGATGGGTTCGCGCTCTTCCTCGGCACCATGTTCGCGCCGGTCAAGGACCGCGACGCGCCGGGCCAGGGCTTTACCCACAAGCGCGACGATATCGTCACCATCGCCGCACCCCAGCTCGGCAAGCTCGTCAACCGCATGCGCAACAGCGACGAGTGCGAACCGTGGACGTTCGGCGTCGGCGCGTTGATGAAGAATCTCGCCGAGCGGAAGGTGCTGTGGATCTTGATTCGTAGGGTGGGCAGAGCGCAGCGTGCCCACAGTCATTCCGCGTCGATGGTGCACGGCGCAACGCGCCTGCCCACCCTGAACTCAGCTCGTCATTGCGAGAGCGCAGCGACGACGCAATCCATCTCTCCACAAGCGGCGCTATGGATTGCTTCGCTTCGCTCGCAATGACGATGTGGAACGGCATTGCGTGCGACAAAACAACCCGACGGGCAAATCAGCAAAAACCTGTCCAGCCCTTCGCGCGAAAAATATTCCGCTTAACCCGTCGGGCAAATCAGCGCTACCGACTCCGCCCGTCTCACCCGATGAGAGGGGCGTTGCGCAACGTCACGAACGCGCGGTGGGATGCGGTGGACGCGGATAGCTTGCGAATGACGAGCGCAAGCTGATCGCGGACGGCGAAGTCGTGTGGTCCTGGCGCCCCGGTGCTGGCGCTAAGTTTCGCGGGATCAAGTTCCGTGCAGAGTGACGGTGGCAACAAAGCCGGTCACCGGGGAGAGCTCGAAGTAAGCCGTAAAACCACTCGCGCAGGGAAGGCCGGATTGCCTCCGCTGAACCTGTATGCTCGTGTGCGCTTTCTTTCGCACAGATTGCACGCGAGACCGCGGGTGCAGCGCGCACCCGGTCTTCCTGCGCCCTCTACCTTCGATAGAGGGCAAACGAAATGCAAAACTCGGGCGCTCATGCGCGCGAGAATGCGGACGTCACATCCATCGCTCGTTTGAAAATGGGATCCGAGCCATGCGCATTACGAGTGTCGTCCCGCCTGCAGTGGCGATCATGCACGCGCGACGCGGTCCATACGCATGGCGGCGACGGTCTTGCGGAAGTCGCTGGGGTCAGCGCTGTGTGCGCCACCATCGCAGATCGACGTGTTGATTAGTGCGCGTCGCTGCGCGCTCGCCCACCGTACGAGCGGCCTCACACCGGCAGCGCGATCGAATATTTCACCTGGCTCAGCGCAAAGCTCGACTCGATCGAGGCGATGCCGTCGAGCCGCGTCAGCTTGTTCTTCAGGAACGCTTCGTAGGACGACAGATCGGCGGCGACGACGCGCAGCAGATAATCGCGGTTGCCGGTCATCAGATAGCACTCCAGCACCTCGTCCCATTTCGAGATCGCCTTGCGCAAAGCGGTTGAGGTCTTCCTCCTTCTGCCGCGCCAGCTTGATCGAGATGAAGACGCTGACATGCAGGCCGAGCGATTTCTGGTCGACGGTCGCGATATAGCGCGTGATCACGCCGCGCTCTTCCAGAAGCTTGACCCGGCGATGGCACGGCGACACCGACAGGCCGACCTTGTCGGCGAGCTCCTGCATGGTCATGCGGCTGTCGGATCTGCAGCAGGCTGAGGATCTTGCGGTCGATGGCGTCGAGGGCGGGCATTGGGATGAACTCTGGTCTGGCGGGCTAGATCGTGGGAATTTATCCCAATATTGCGGCGGTATGTCGCGAGAATTTGAGATTTTTGGCGATGCGCGCGACGCGCTAAAATCGGCGCGATACTGACCGTGTCGGGAGCACCGCCATGCCGATCGAACCCGCACGCCTTGAACTGCTGTCCGCGCTGGCGCGCAAGGTGCTGTGGCTGTCGTCGTGGACCATCCATCACGCCAACCACATCCGGCCCAATGCCGACGGCCTGAAGGTCGGCGGCCATCAGGCCTCGTCGGCCTCGCTCGCCAACATCATGTCGGCGCTGTATTTCTCGGTGCTGCGGCCGCAGGACCGCGTCGCGGTGAAGCCGCATGCGAGCCCGGTGTTTCACGCCATCCAGTATCTGTTCGGGCACCAGACCCGCGAGAAGCTGGAAAATTTCCGCGGCTTCAAGGGCGCGCAGTCCTATCCGTCGCGCACCAAGGACGCCGACGACGTCGATTTCTCCACCGGCTCGGTCGGCCTCGGCGTCGCGCAGACGCTGTTCGCCTCGCTGGTGCAGGACTACGTCAAGGCGCATGGCTGGATGAAGGACCGGCCCGAAGGGCGGATGATCGCGCTGGTCGGCGACGCCGAGATGGACGAGGGCAACATCTTCGAGGCGCTGCTGGAGGGCTGGAAGCACGGCCTGCGCAACACCTGGTGGGTGGTCGACTACAACCGGCAGAGCCTCGATGCCGTGGTGCGCGAAGGGCTGTGGGAGAAATTCGAGATCCATGTTCCGCAATTTCGGCTGGGACGTGGTGATCGTGAAATACGGCACGCTGATGCAGGCGGCGTTCGCCGAGCCCGGCGGCGAGGCGCTGAAGCGCTGGATCGACAATTGCCCGAACCAGATGTATGCGGCGCTGTGCTTTCAGGGCGGCGCCGCGTTCCGCAAGCATCTGCAGGACGACATCGGCGATCAGGGCGCGGTGTCGCAACTGATCGACCGCCGCAGCGACGACGAACTGCTGGCGCTGATGTCCAATCTCGGCGGCCACGACATGGCCAGCATGATCGAGGCCTTCGAGGCGATCGATCACGACCGCCCGGTCTGCTTCATCGCCTACACCATCAAGGGCGTCGGCCTGCCGATGCAGGGCCACAAGGACAACCACGCCGGCCTGATGACGGTCACGCAGATGGAGAAGTGGCGCGCCGCGCAGAACATCCGGCCCGGCCATGAATGGGAGAAGTTCGAAGGGCTGTCGCAGGACGCCGGCCGACGCTGGAAGCGTTTCTGGCGGCAGCGCCGTTCAACCGCGAAGGCCGCCGCCGTCTCACCGCGCCCGTGATCGAGGTGCCGCAGCAGCTTGCCTTCAAGCCGGCGGCGCAGATGTCGACGCAGCAGGGCTTTGGGCTGGTGCTCAACGAACTCGCGCGCGGCGACAGCGAGCTCGCCTCGCGCATCGTCACCGCGTCGCCCGACGTCACCGTGTCGACCAATCTCGGCGCCTGGGTCAACCGCCGCGGCCTGTTCGCCAAAGCCGAGAACCACGATCTGTTCCGGCAGGAGAAGATCCCGTCGACCTTCAACTGGGATTATTCGCCGAAGGGCCAGCATATCGAACTCGGCATCGCCGAGATGAACCTGTTCATCATGCTGTCGGCGCTCGGGCTGTCGCACGCGATCAACGGCGAGCGGCTGCTGCCGGTCGGCACGCTGTACGATCCCTTCATCGAGCGCGGCCTCGATGCGCTGAACTATGCCTGCTACCAGGACGCGCGCTTCATGGTGGCGGCGACGCCGTCGGGCATCACGCTGGCGCCGGAAGGCGGCGCGCATCAGTCGATCGCGACGCCCCTGATCGGCATCGCGCAGGATGGGCTGGCCTCGTTCGAGCCGGCCTTCGTCGATGAACTCGCCGTGATCATGGGCTGGGGATTCCAGCACATGCAGCGCGAAGGCGGCGAGGGCGGCTCGGTCTATCTGCGGCTTTCGACGCGCACGCTCGACCAGCCGCAGCGGATCATGACGCCGGACCTGCAGCAGCGACATCACCGATGGCGCCTACTGGCTGCGCAAGCCGGGGCCGAACTGCGACCTCGTGATCGCCTATACCGGCGCGGTGGCGCCGGAGGCGATCGAGGCGATCGGCTTCATCGGCGAAAGCCACCGCGATGTCGGCCTGCTGGCGGTCACCTCGGCCGACCGGCTGCATGCCGGCTGGACCGCGGCGCGGAATTTGCGCCGCGACCGCCGCGGCGTGCGCATCTCAGCCATGTCGAAAAACTGCTGGCGCCGCTGTCGCGCGATTGCGGCATCGTCACCGTGATCGACGGCCATCCGGCCACGCTCGGCTGGCTCGGCAGCGTGCGCGGCCACCGCGTCGAGGCGCTCGGCGTCGAGCATTTCGGCCAGACCGGCACCATCGGCGACCTCTACCGCCACCACGGCATCGACGCCAACGCCATCATCGATGCGGCCGAAAGCCTCACCGTCGGCGCCCCGGTGCGGCACCGCAAAATGGCGGTGTGATCGCTCGCCTCTCGGCGAAGGCCGAGGTCCATTGCGCAGCGATTGTCGAAGCGGGTGGTCTAGTCGGCATGCCCGGAACGAGACTGCACGAGCGTCATGCGACCTCGGCTTCGCCGGGGCGACGGATGCATCATCTTGCCTCCTTCGCATCCCTGACCTTATATGCCGCGTCCGCCGCATCGCGGCGTCCCGCATATGGCGGGTTCAATTGCCGGGGCTTTCGTGCAAGGATGCCTGCCGAACGCTTCCGTTCCCCTAATCCATTCGCCCGAAATCAAGAGGTTTACGATGGTCAACCGCATGCAATTCTACATCGACGGCGCCTGGGTCGATCCGGTCGTCAAGAAGTCCACGCCCGTCGTCAATCCGGCGACCGAAGAGGCGATGTATGAGGTTGCGCTCGGCTCGAAGGCCGACGTCGACAAGGCGGTGGCCGCCGCCAAGCGCGCGTTCGAGACCTATTCGCAGACCAGCCGCGAGGAGCGCATCGCGCTGCTCGACGAAGATCATCGAGGTCTACAAGGCGCCGCATGAAGGATATCGGCGCCGCCGTCTCCGACGAGATGGGCGCGCCGCTGCCGATGGCCGAGCGCCTGCAGGCCGGCGCCGGCCTCGGCCACCTCGCTTCCACCCTGGAGGTGCTGAAGAACTATCACTTCGAGGAGAAGGTCGGCTCGGCCATCGTGGTGCGCGAGCCGGTCGGCGTCATCGGCATGATCACGCCCGTGGAACTGGCCGCTGAACCAGATCGCCTGCAAGGTCGCGCCCGCGCTCGCCGCCGGCTGCACCATGATCCTGAAGCCGTCGGAATTCACGCCGACCTCGGCCTTGATCTTCGCCGAAATCCTGCATGAAGCCGGCGTGCCGAAGGGCGTGTTCAACCTGCTCAACGGCCTCGGCCCCGAGGTCGGCGCCGCCATGAGCGAGCACCCGGACATCGACATGATCTCGTTCACCGGCTCGACCCGCGCCGGCGTCGATGTCGCCAAGCGCGCCGCGCCGACCGTGAAGCGCGTCAGCCAGGAACTCGGCGGCAAGTCGCCGAACGTCATCCTGGAAGACGCCGACCTCGCCAAGGCGGTCACCGGCGGCGTGATGCACATGTTCAACAACTCCGGCCAGTCCTGCAACGCGCCGTCGCGGATGATCGTGCCGCTGTCGAAGATGAAGGAAGTGGCCGCGATCGCCAAGGGCGTCGCCGACAAGACCAAGGCCGGCGATCCCCGCGCCGAGGGCACCACCATCGGTCCCGTCGTGTCAACCGCATCCAGTGGGACAAGATCCAGGCGCTGATCCAGAAGGGCATCGAGGAAGGCGCGACGCTGGTCGCCGGCGGTCCCGGCCTGCCCGAGGGCGTCAACAAGGGCTTCTATGTCCGCCCGACCATCTTCGCCGACGTCACCAACGACATGACGATCGCGCGCGAGGAAATCTTCGGACCGGTGCTGACCATCCTCGGCGCCAAGGACGAAGCCGACGCGGTCAAGATCGCCAACGACACGCCCTACGGTCTCGCCGGTTACGTCTCCGCCGGCATCGGTCGAGAGCGCCCGCAGGGTCGGCCGCCAGATCCGCGCCGGCAACGTCAACCTGCAGGGCGTGCCGAACGACCGCACCGCGCCGTTCGGCGGCTACAAGCAGTCCGGCAACGGCCGCGAGTGGGGCAAGTACGGCCTGGAAGAATATCTCGAGGTCAAGGCGCGTCGCCGGGCTACCAACGCGGCGTAGGCTGAAACCTGTCATTGCGAGCGAACGCGGAAGCAATCCATCGCGCCGCGGTGACAGGATCGATTGCTACGTCGCGTTGCTCCTGCGCAGGATGACGTGACGCATGACTATCCCCCAGCGCGCCTTGCGTGTTCACATACAGCGCGTAGATCGACTGGCTCGCGGCCATGAACAGGCGGTTGCGCTTCAAGCCGCCGAAGCAGAGGTTGGCGCAGCGCTCGGGCAGCGCGATGCGGCCGATCATGACGCCGTCGGGCGCGATAGACCACGACGCCGTCGAGCTCGGGATCGCCCATGCCCCAGCCGCACCACAGATTGCCGTCGATGTCGGCAGCGCATGCCGTCGGGCGTGCCGGGGCCGGCATCGACGAACACGCGCTTGTTGGAAATCTTGTCGCCGCCGGCCGACGACGTCATAGGCGAGGATCTTGCGGTTCGGCACGCCGCGGGATTCGACGACGTAGAGGATCTTCTCGTCCGGCGAGAAGCACAGCCCGTTCGGCCCGAGCACGCCCTCGGCGACGATGGTGGCTTTGCCGGTCGCGCCGTCGATCCGGTAGACGTTCGTGTCGATCTCGGGCTCGGCCTTGTAGCCCTCGTAATTGCCGAGCAGGCCGAACACCGGATCGGTGAACCAGATCGAGCCGTCGGATTTCACGACGACGTCGTTCGGCGAGTTCAGCCGCTTGCCGTCGAAGGAGTCCATCAGCACCGTGATCGATCCGTCATATTCGGTGCGGGTGACGCGGCGCGCCGCCATGCTCGCAGGTGACGAGCCGTCCCTGGCGGTCGCGGGTATTGCCGTTGGCGAAGTTCGAGGGCTTGCGGAAGATGCTGACCGCGCCGGTCTCCTCTTCCCACTTGATGATGCGCTGGTTCGGAATGTCGCTGCACAACAGATAGCGCCCGTCGCCGAACCACACCGGCCCTTCGGCCCAGCGCAGGCCGGTGGTCAGCCGCTCCACCGCCGACAGCTTCAGCCAGTATTTCTCGAAGCGCGGATCGAGCGCGTGGATCGCCGGATCGGGATAATAGGTCGCCGGCCGCCAGCCGGCGGAATGGATGCTGCATCGGACATTTGCTGTTCTTTTTCGCGCTCACGCGCCGCCCTCAGGGATTGAAGTGGCTTATGCAGAAAGAGGCGCGCCGCGTTTGACGCGTCAACCACAAGTCAACAGCGCGTACAGTGTGGACAACATCGCGCGCGAAATCCGGTATAGATCATCCATGACCGACACCGATACCTTCCCGATCACACTGGTCGGAGTACTCTGCACGCCTCCGAGTGAGTGCCTCCGGTCGCCCGCCCGTCGTGTGGCCACCGCTCAATTTTGCACGTCGGTCGCTTCGGCGCCTCCTAAGGCTCACCGACATCGAGCCTCGCTTGGTCTGCCACGTCTGCGGCCGCCAGGGCGCGGAGCTTCATCCCGGCGACGCGGCACTAGGCGCTGAGGCTGCTCGCACGGGAACAATAGGCGCCTGTCGTCGACGAAATCGATTTTCGTGCAACGACCGTCGACGCAGTAGCGTGTGACCGCAACTCGGCCAGGAGGCAGGGAGGACGGCGAGCCAGCAATCGCCATAAAAATTGACACTGAAAATGGCGGGCAGTGGTTTCATGGGCGGAACGTGCGACGCCAGCCCGTCAGGCAATCGCAAGGCTGGGGTTACGCCAGGCGGCGCCAGGAGAAGGTTAGTCGTCCGCCCTTTTCAGGAGCCATCCAAATCGTATTTTCCCACCAGCTCCTTGATGGCCGGGTGCTCCCCCTTAAACGCAAAGCGGTCCGGGGCCCGCAACGATGAGGAGCCCCGATGGCCGCCACATCCGGATAAACACCCCGCCGAGCACGGTCGAAAAGGCCGCCGCTGTTGACCGAACGCTATGAGGTGATGATGCCGGCCGTGCTGCCGCGCGCGCCTCGTCGCCGCCGAGAAGAACCTGACCACGGCTTCGGAATATATCAGGCGCGCGGTGATCGACCGGCTGCGCCAGACGGCATCGACCTGACCGCGGCGTAGCGAAGGGCATCCCGAATAATTCCGTAAGCCCCTTTGACGCGCCGGGCGACGGTGTGGTAGGTCAACAGCCACCGCCCCCGAGGGGCGGGTTTTTTTGTTGGCCAGCATTGCCAAAACCCCTGAAAACAGGCCTGAAACGCCGCTCCCGACCGCGGAGTGCGCGCAATTTCTGTTTTTCATAAAGCTCCCCATCCCTCGAGGACACCTTATGTCAACGCTCGCTCCCGCAGGCGCGGCGCGCCATGCGCCGTTGCGTTCCGCCGTTCCATCGATCATCGCCGAATATCCACTCAATCCGTTCGAGAGCTTCGTCGCCACGGTCACCGAACGCAACGACGGGCGGTTGTGTGCGCGCTCAGCCGCATCAAACGCACGCCATCCAGGGCGGCCTGCGCCGCAGCGCCGTGTTTTAACTGGCGAGCATCGCGCCGTCGCAGTCGCAAGCCTGATCGATGAACTGCTGCGCAATCGCCAGGCTGCTGCTGAAAACGAAAGAGCGCCGCCAATAAAGGGCGGCGCTCTGCTGATCCCCAATCGACGCGTGCCGATCAGGAAGGACCTTAGCAGGGCCTCCCATACCCGCCTTGTCCCTCCTTTCAACGTCCGAGGAGCGCCGGCAATGAACGACCACTCCCCGCCTCGACGATAATGGCCGTGCCGTATTGCGCGACGCCGCAGCTGATATCGTCAGCTATTTTCTGAATGGCCCTCCTAATCCCAAGCTAACGCCGGGCGCGCGGAGAGCTGCGCTGGCATCCTCATGGCTCGTTCGTGCTGGTCACCGCCGGGCCGAAGGCTGGCTGCTGGTGTGCGACCACGCCTGGCGAGGGCGGCGGGATATCGCCCTTATCAGGCGGGAACAGAACTGCTCGTTCCTAGACGCACTGGATTCGCCGCCGACTTCGTCTCGACCTGCGTCCGGCCCTGCCGCAGGTCACCGTCAACCTCAAGCCTGGACGGCGACGAGGCGCGCAGCGCAGAGGCACTGGCAATCTGGCACCGTCTCCGTAGCTGCGCGCACCCTGGCCGAAAACCTACCTGCGCTCGCGCGCATCGAGGTGCCAGACTATGCGCTGGAGGTATTGCGGTTTCATCCGGCCTGCCCGTGGGGCCCATACGCCCTGGCCATGGTCGCACTGGTGACGGATATCGTCAGCGACGAGCCGGTCGCCATCCACCGCACCGCATTGACCGGCGACGGCTTAAGTTCGGGCGCAAGGCCTCGGCCCGATCGGCGGCGGCGCGATCAAGCTGACGCCGCAAGCAAACATCAGGAAGCGAACTCACCATCGCCGAGGGCACGAGACCGCGCTGTCCGCCGCGATCCTCGGCTTCGGCCCGGTCTGGTCGGTGATCGATGCTGGCGGCATCGGCAGGTTTCCGGTGCTGCCCAGCCTCAAGGTGGTCCAGATGCCCGGCCGTCTGCCTTTGGGTGACCTGCTTTAGATCGAGCGGCTGACCGTCATGGCCGACAACGATGTCAGCCGCGCCGGGCAGCGGGCTGCTCTGATTGCGCAGGTGCGCCGAAGCGGAGGGGGTGCAGGTCCGCATCGTGACGCCGTCGACGCCCGACACGACGCCAACGACGTGCTGATGGCGCTGGGCGGCAGCCATGAGCGACTTCGTCATCAGCGAGACTACGGCCAAGCCTGAGCGGATCGGGGCGCGGCATGCGGGCCTCCGCCGCGCGGAAATTACTGGCCGACCATCTTAAGGCGATCATGCAGCAGGTGCCGGGCTGCTCAGCACCCAGATCCAGTTCGGCTCCATGGAATATCGGCCGTCCGTCGCCGCCGCACTTCGGAATCAAGCACCACCGGCACCGGCAAAGTCGGCGATAATCCGGCAGGCGCTCGCGTGGTTCATCACCGGCCAAGCGGCTCGGGCTGGCGCATCGCATTGTGATTACGCCGCCGACCCATACCCAGCCAACGAAGCGCGCAAGATCTCGATGCCACCCGGCGTCAACAGCATGATCTGGCAAGGCCGAAATGCTGAGCAACTGGCGACCGGCCTGCCAATGTGCGGAAAACAAGCCAGCGGTCAAAGCAGCCGAAGCACTCGGGCTCAATGTCCAGAAAGCCGCCTGCAAGAACGGCATTGACGTCTGCCCGCTGTTCGCTGATCGCGTCACCAGCTGCAAAGAAGCTGGCGCGGCAAGGCCGACGTGGTGTTCTGCGCCGCACGAGATCCTGTTCCGATGCTGACGCCTTTCGGCGAAGGCTTCGCCATGATCATCATCGATGAAAGTTTCTGGCAGGACGGTATCAACATCGACGCCAACCAGGACGAATCACTCGGCGAGGAACTGGACACGTTCCCGGTGCGCTATCGCAAGGGAATGAAACGCGACAACGACACATGGCACCTCGCCGATTTGATCGGCCGGGTGCAACTGGCACTTCTGATGCCATGCCGGACGGTACATGTGCAGCGCCAGCCGCTGCTCGACGCCGGCTGATGATGACAACCACCGACGAGCAGGCTCCCGCCTGACTGTCGGCTGGAATGGGATCGCGTTGACGCCCGCCACGGCGTGTATCCCGGTGCTGCGCCAGAAGCAGCTGGAGAAGATGACCACGAAGTTCGGCTTCTTGGGGCGGGGTGTCACGGCGCGCCGAAATGTGGCACCTGCTCGGCGAACTGATCGACAATACTCACGCTACAGAGAGCCGGGCGTCTGAAGATCGAGCTGAGGAGACCAAGGACGGCCCGGTGCGCAAGCTGCGCCTGCTGCGGCGAACCGAGGTGGTCGACAAGATCGCCGATCTTCCGATCGTCCACCTCGACGCTACTCTACAATCCTGGAACTGTCGCGGCACTTCCTGCCTGACCTTTGAACCGACGCTGGATCTCGAGGTCTCGACGCCGCATATGCGGATCACACAAGTGATCGATCTGCCGGTCGGCAATCCTCGCTGGTGCCCAAGCCACCGGGCAAGCGCAGGGGGAAAAGGGCGAAACATCGGAAGCTGCCGAGGCGAGGGTTGCCCACAAGCGGAAAATGGCTGGTCGATACTACACACCATCTGATCCGAGGACGAACCGGGCTGGTGATCACCTATCTGGGAATTGAAAAGGAATTTGCTGGCGTCGACGGCACCGAGGTGGCGCACTTTAAGACATCGAAGGTATCGAATTCGCCAGGAAGGCGGTCGACGCGCTAGTGACGGTGGGGCGGCCACTGCCCGATCCGGAACACCGAACAGATGGCCGCCGGCATCTTCCGGCAAACCGGTCATCGCAGGAAACCGGTCTACCTGACACGGGAAATCATCCCCGACACGGTATTCCTGTTTCACCACCTGAACAGCGACGCGGAAATGATCCGGCAAGCCGTGGCCGAGGCCGCCATCGATCAGGCAGTGGGTCGAGTGCGTGGTGTCAACCGGACCGAAGGCCAACCTGTCGAGGTCTACATGGTCCTCGGAGATACCGTGGTGCCGCCATTACAGGTCGACGCAGTGGAGAAATATCGGTCGATGGAAATCCGACGCCGTCGATGAGATGCCTGACGATGGCTGGTTCCGTTGTGGGCGGCAGATGCAGCCAAGCTCTATGGGGACTTATTCCGAACCGTGAGGCTGCTGTGTGCTATTATCGAGGTCAGGGGTAGCAACTGGTTGGACTCAGCAGAGGGGACAGCGGCCTAATAAGTATATATTCATTAGGTCATGTCCCCTGGATGATTGACACTACTTCTTAAATACCAGCCATCCGACAAAGCGAAGAAAACCGAGGTATGCAATGTTGAATGAGGACAAGGTTCCCGTGCCGGAAGCCAGATTTATGGCTGGAGCAGGCCCTTGGCTGCAATCTGGCACTATTCGAGGTGGCTGAGCGCGGCCACCGCCCAAGAAGCCGGATTGGCCATCGGTGATCCGCGAGCCGTACATCGTGCAGAGGATGCCGGAGGGGCTGAAGCTGCGCTGGTGGTGAGCAGGCGCCGCCGGATGGCGAAAAGGTGGCCCGCATCGGGCGAAGCTGCTAAAGCGATCCAGATCATCACCGTGCGAGGGCCGCCAAATCAAAGGCGCGCGCCAAGCGACCAGAAAAAGCATACATGCCGGCGTCGGACCGCGCTGAAATTGCGCTGGTGGTGATCGTGATTTGTGGCTACACCCTGTACCGCCCTTAACCCGCGTTATTCTCGATTTGCGCTAAGATGCGGCAAAGGATGAGATCATCTGTACGCGGCTCCGCTCAGGCTGAGAGGAGTCGGCAGGGCCGTTGTTTTTATCGGAGTGGTTTTTTGCCGGAGGACGTGCGCCAAATGCCGCGAAAAACGCACTTCTACTCGCTGCCTCTTCCGAAAGAGAGCGTGCGAAGCTCGATACGGCCGAAGACATAAATCGCGAACTCAAAAACTCTATCGGCTCCACGCCACACAGCAGATCACCGCCACCGAGATGTCGCGTCGGCGAGAGTTGCTGGTCGCGCTGCGCGCCGGTCATCACCTGGAGAGACCGTCGAGCGGCCCAAATCGCCTGAGGTTCCGACGATTATCAACGTCCATTCGGTCGCCGAGGCCAGCAATTTGCTCCCGGCAACAAAGCCTTACTGCTGCCCGAGATGGCGTAATGAAGCCTGGCGGGCCTACAACGGCGGCGCCTCGACTTGGGGCGGCGTACCTCATAGGATCGAAGGGACAGCTGACGGCAGCGGCTTTTGAGAACTTAAGTCGTGTGGCACCGCTCGCGCGTGCGACGCTGGCACTGTCCGAGGCGCCGTTGCTGGCACCTGGTGCCCGATGATGACCACGTTGCCTGCGATCGAGCCTGGAGGCAGCGACCCCGCCCGAAAACGAGTTTGATCGGCTGTGCCAGCTGGCGCTCGAAGCCGAGGCTCAAGGTAAGGCCTCGCGTGATGTAAAGTTGATCCAAAATTCGACCTGTTCCGCGAAAGCCGACGACGCTCTGGTGATCACGCCATCAAGCGTTGCACGGTGCCGACGCCAACGCCGAATTCACGCGCGACCTCGCGGAAACTCTTGCCGGAATGGCGCGGCGGCACGGATTGCCTTGCACGCGAGCGGCATCGCCGGAGACCTCTGCCGGCCGGCCGAGTTGAATGCCTTCGGCCTTGGCGCGCGCCAGCCCGGCATTGACACGTTCCCGCAGCATCGAGCGCTCGAATTCGGCAAATACGCCCATCATCTGGAACATGGCCTTGCCGGAAGGCGTCGTGGTGTCGATGCCCTGCTGGTGCAGATACAGATCGATGCCCTTGCCGTGCAGCTCCTGCAGCGCTGCCGACCAGGTCGAGCAGCGATCGGCCCAGTGCGGTCGACGCTCCATGCCGCGACCAGGTCGAATTCTTTCCTGGCTACCGCCTGCAGCAGCTTGTCGAGGCCCGGTCGCTTGTCGCGGCCCTTGGCTCCCGAAATACCCTGGTCCTTGAATACGGCGACCACGGACCAGCCGTGGCGCTCGGCGACGGCTTCCAGCTCGCGTTCCTGGTTCTTGATGGTCTGGTGATCGGTCGAGACACGGACGTAGAGGGCAACCCGCTTAATTCGCTTGGCGTTCATGGTGATCTGTTCTCCTTCAAACATCGTACCATAAACAGCTGTATGTGGTACAGCTAAATCTGCTGCGAAAACTTCTGCAACTTCAACAAAAGCCAGTGCGGTTCCGAGGAGGGGTTTTGGTACGCCCGAATTCGTAACTGGCACCCGCCCTGCACACGGCGTCGCTGTGAGAGAGCGTTGAAAATGTTTTTCGAAAAAGAAAATCGAATTGTTTAAGCACTGAATAATCAGACCCGGCGTGGTCCGGCGCTGCTCTGTCAGCCTGATATGAACGCCGCCAAATAACGCCGGATTTTACCGAATCCTCGCCAAAGCCCGCCGATCGACGGACGATATCGAGCAATCCCTCGGAATAACCCGAGCGTTTCCCGACCAAGGCCCAGAACGCATCAACCAGAGCAGCCAGGACGAGCAGCGATCGGTCGACGCCACGCCCTGCGAGAAGGGCGCTGAGCGACGAGCGAACGAAGGTGTGGAGGGGAACAGGATCGCTCGACCAGCGCTGACGGCCGCGGGCTGGCTCGGCGCGAGGCCTCGCAAGGAGGGAGTGTGTTCTCCTGGGAGAGGGCTCGAAAACGGCGCGGCGGGACCGAGCTTGCGTGTTTGGCAGATTTCCAACTTTCTACCTAAAATTGACATCTCCACCAACCGCCACCGCCAACCAAGCTAAAATCGGGAAAATTTTTAGCCAAAATCGCACTCAACTCACAGATTGTCATCCATAATCGACCTCTACCAAGCCTGTAGAGGCGATTAAACCCCGCGCCTCAAACGCGCCGATATGCTACTCGGTAACGGACCTCGCCCGTCATCGGATCGATCTTTCGCGGCTCATCACCGTCGGCGATCATTTCGTTCAGGGTCTCGCGGATCTTCCTCAAGTCCTGCTGATCGGTCATGACCTGAGCGGCGACTTGCAGCGACGGCGTATCGGCTATACCCATGGAAAGCTCGTTGAGTTCATTGATCTTCGATGCAGACACGATGTGTGACCGCAAAAGCGAGGTGCGGTTCGATATCGATCTGGCGCCGTCCCGTAGTCGGCTTCTTGAGCATCAGACTACGAATCTGAGGGTCGGACGTTCGGATCGTTCCGGCGCGCCAGCAAGATCAAGGACTTGGCTCGGATCTCGCGGCCGCGAAACGAAGAGCAGGTAAACGCCGAGGTAAACAATGGAGGCCCGAGGTCCCCGGGCCGCGATCGGCTCGGCGTCGAGCCACGAAGCTGCCCAGATCGAGACGGACAAGCGTCCCGGCGCGGGGGCGCTGCGGGGGTCGATCATGCCCGAGACGCGAGACGCACTGTTCGTGCTGGGAGCCGGCGCAGGGTTCTTCATCGCCATGTACGAGTGGGTGACGATGATAGCGGAGACGATGCCCTGACTCGCCCGCCCGAGGTCCTCCGCCCGCGATCGGCGATCAGCGGTCCTCGGACGCCGAGTCCCGGTAGGCGGCCAGGGCGTCGAGCAGCTTCAAAGACGCCGGTCCCAGCGCGGGCTTGAGGTGGTCGCCGACTGGCGAGAGTAGTTCGCTCAGTTCTCGGAGCGCGGTCTCGAGGATGTAGGAGGGGCGAACCTCTTCCCACTTACCGAACAGCTCGACGATCTTCTCGACGAAGAGCAATACGTAACCGAACGAAGTACAAT